>Ga0163154_10001988_pt1 | contig 30620 bp, 18 predicted proteins | sample OliLakLV19MP9P1_FD_148649 | JGI IMG/M metagenome (GOLD analysis project Ga0163154, IMG submission 148649) | Freshwater microbial mat bacterial communities from Lake Vanda, McMurdo Dry Valleys, Antarctica - Oligotrophic Lake LV.19.MP9.P1 | ecosystem: Environmental > Aquatic > Freshwater > Lake >... | reverse complement strand
TGTTAATAAATATTCGGAATATTTTTCGTAATTTATTTGCATATATCAATTTTTTGTAGTTTCTTTGCAAAGTAAAACAATTTCTGTTTTACGAGCAAATCTATTTTCTCTATCTGCGTAAGTCCTAATAAAAAAGAATGAAAATTGTGCCTAACATTGCATTGTCAAAATACAGGCAGAAGTGCTAAAACGCGGCAAGCGTAAAAAGCAACGACACAACAAAATAGCCTTGACAAAAATAAAAAAAACAATATTATTCGTTTTTTGGTTTGATCTTTTAAGCATGACTTCCTATGAAAATCCTTTCTTCTTGCTCAAGAATGGAGAAGGTAGCTTGTGGTTAATTAAGAAATATAACATTCCAAATTTTTAATCCCAATTGTATTTTGTATATGCAAGTTTCTATTATTATGACTGTCTATAACCAACCACTTGATATATTGGTGAGAGCTATCGAATCGGTGTGCAGACAAACCTTTAACCAACCAATGGAATTGCTTATCATAGATGATGGAAGCAAAGCAATAGTAGGTGAAAATATACAAACCTATCTAAAAACAATACATACTAAAACTATCATTCGCTATGTCAAACAAATCAATCAGGGGCAGGCAAGTGCCTTGAATAGAGGCATCAAAGAAAGCACGGGTGCTTTTATAACTATTTTAGATGCAGATGATGAGTATGCACCCTCACATATAGTCCGATGCTTTGAAGCGATAAATGATTATTTGCTTATTTGTTCGGAAGCGAACATCATAGTAGATAGTGAAGCCGATTATTATGTGCCTGATAAGTATGAAAAGAGCAAGTCTATACACATCAATGATTGTATTATAGGTGGGACGCTGTTTGGCAGGCGTGAAATATTTGAACAAATCCTTTTCAAGGAAATATATGGACTCGACGCACTGTTTTATGAAACTGCCAAGAACCTATACACCAATCAAGTAGCCAAACTAAAGCTCCAAACGTATATTTACTACAGAAATAGTATAACAAGCAAGACCAGCCAACTAAAGAAAAGTGCCTAAAAAAAGCCCTCAAAAATATTCTGAGGGCTTTTTAGCTTTTTAATTAAAAAATTATGCTGTTGGTTCTGTATCTATCAATACACTACCTTCATCATCAACAGGCGGAATTTCTTCTTCCTCGCCTATTACATTCATCATCAGAGCGACTGAAGCAATGCTGTCGTCTTCTTGCAAACGAATAAGGCGCACACCTTGCGAAGCCCTGCCTATAATACGCATCTCGCCTACCGACATACGGATTAGGTTGCCTGAACGGTTGATAATCATTAAGTTATCGGTGTCTGTAACTTCCATAATCGTTACCAACTTGCCTGTTTTCTCTGTAACATTGAGCGTCTTGATGCCCTTGCCTCCGCGATTTGTAACGCGGTATTCATCGAGTTCAGAGCGTTTGCCATAACCTTTCTCAGATACTACGAGCAGGGTAGAATTTTCACGACTAAGCGCGACCATACCTACCACGCGGTCATCACCATCTATATCAAGTGTGATGCCTTTAACACCCATTGCTCCGCGTCCCATGTCGCGCACTTTCGATTCATTGAAACGGATAGCGCGTCCCGAGCGTACCGCGAGGATAATTTCGTTGTTGCCGTCAGTAAGTTTCACGTCGAGCAGGTTGTCGCCTTCTTGGAAATTGATGGCGCGAATGCCTGCCTGTCGTGGGCGAGCAAATGCGGTCAGGGCGGTTTTTTTGATAATGCCGCCTTCAGTACACATAATGATAGAGTGATTTTCGCAAAAATCCTTGTCTGCCAAATTGCGTACATTGAGGACGGCTTTTATCTTATCTTCTTTGTCTATTTGTAGCAAGTTTTGGATAGCGCGTCCTTTTGCAAGGCGCGTACCTTCGGGTATTTGGTAGCCTTTTATCCAATGCACAATGCCTGATTGGGTGAAGATGAGCAAATAATCATGGGTAGAAGCTATCAATAAATGCTCGTTAAAGTCTTCGCCTTTTGATATACCGCGTGAGCCTGTGCCACCGCGTGCTTGTAGGCGGTACTCGGAGGGGGCAGTGCGTTTGATGTAGCCCAAATGCGAAATAGTGATAACAAAATCCTCTTCGGGTATCATGTCCTCATCAGTGAACTCGCCTGCGTCATGAATGATTTCTGTACGGCGCTTGTCGCCATATTTGTCTTTCATTTCGGTAAGCTCGTCTTTGATGATTTGGGTACGCAAACCTTTATCTGCCAAAATAGCTTCGAGGCGGACAATCAATTCTGTGATGCGTTTGTATTCGTCTTGGATTTTGTCGTATTCGAGGGCAGTAAGGCGTTGCAAGCGCATTTCGAGGATAGCTTTTGCCTGAATTTCAGAAAGCCCAAAGCTACTCATCAATCCTTCGCGTGCTGTTTCGGTGTCTTTCGAAGCACGAATAAGTTTGATAACTTGGTCTAAGTGGTCAAGGGCAATCAAAAGTCCTTCTAAAATATGTTGGCGGGCTTTTGCTTCTTTGAGTTCAAAAACTGTGCGCCTGTAGATAACATCATGGCGGTGTTCTACAAAGTACTCAATAAGTTGCTTGAGGTTCAATGTATAGGGGCGACCTTTCACCAGAGCTACATTATTTACACCGAAAGACGATTGCAAAGCAGTGTAGTTATAAAGTTGATTGAGGACGACCATCGGCACTGCGTCGCGTTTCAAATCATAAACGATACGCAATCCTTCGCGGTCAGACTCGTCGCGGAGGTCAGATATGCCTTCTATTTTCTTCTCGTGTACAAGGTCGGCTGTTTTTTCAATCATCATGGCTTTGTTCACCATGTAGGGTATTTCTGTTACTACGATTTGCGTCTTGCCTGTTTTGCTTTCTATAATTTCGGCTTTTGCACGCATGATGATGCGTCCACGCCCTGTTTCCATAGCATTTCTCACGCCTTGATAGCCATAAATCAACCCACCTGTAGGAAAGTCAGGGGCAGGAATGTAGTGCATGAGTTCTTTTATTGTTATTTCTTCATTATCCAAAAAAGCCATGATGCCATCAACCACTTCTGTAAGGTTGTGTGGGGCCATATTGGTTGCCATACCCACCGCGATTCCCGAACTACCATTCAAAAGTAAGTGTGGTATTTTGCAAGGCATCACGGTTGGTTCTAACAAAGAGTCATCAAAATTGCCTTGAAAATCAACGGTTTCTTTGTTGATGTCATTGATGATTTCTTCTGCTATGCGTTGTAGGCGTGCTTCTGTGTACCTCATGGCGGCAGGCGAGTCCCCGTCTATAGAGCCAAAGTTGCCTTGTCCATCTACGAGTGTATAGCGCAAAGACCAAGGCTGTGCCATACGAACAAGCGTATCATAAACTGATGTATCGCCGTGCGGGTGATACTTACCCAAAATTTCACCCACAATACGTGCCGACTTTTTGAAGGGCTTGCCTGCCGACAGTCCGAGGTCATTCATGCCGTATAGTACCCGCCTATGAACAGGCTTCAAACCATCGCGTACATCAGGCAAGGCTCGAGATACAATAACCGACATAGCATAATCTATGTAGGCGGTTTGCATCTCGTCTTCGATATCTACGAGGGCTATGTTGTGTGGGATTTCTTCGTTTTCTTCCATACCGTAATTGTTGCTTTTCTCAACTTTGTTTTAGGGGTGCAAGTTACGCATTTTATTTGAGGAATACATATAAAAAACGCCTTTTATACAAGTTTTCAGGCGTTTTTTTGAAAAAAAAAGCCATTCTTATATACAAGAATGGCGTTGTGTTTATTTGGTGAGTTTGAATACTATAGGCATGGTAAAATATACCCTTACTGGGTTTTCGTCTTGCCTCGCAGGTATCCATTTGGGCATGTTTTTTATGAGCCGCAGGGCTTCCGCGTCACAATCAGGGCAATTGGTTACGCCTCTGGCGATGGTAGCATCTTCTACAGAGCCATCTTTTTCAATCACAAAACGAACGAAGGCGCGTCCTTCAATACTCTTTTCTTGTGCTGATTTGGGGTACGTGAAATTCTTTTTCATGTATTTAACCAATGCATCTTGTCCGCCTGTGTATGAGGCATTTTGTTGTACAATGCCAGAAACCTCTTTTGCTTCTTCTTTGGTTATTTGTGCTTGGGCAGGTAAGGCAAATAACAAGCCTATTCCAAGCCCTGCGAGTGTGATGTATTTTTTCACATTGACTCGGTTTTGTAATGCAAGTTACGCATTTTCTTTTAGAAACAATAGACTTCTTGTAATTTTTTTGTGATCTGACAAATTTTGTGTCGAACCAATCACATGCGGGCGTAAAAAACACAGTGTTTTCTATCTTTCTATGTGGTTCATAAATACCTTGTCGTCGTGTCGCGTGTGTGTCCTTCAGTCGTGTGTGAGGACACACAGCGGCAAGAGAATCTTAAGAAACACTTTTGTAGGAAGTCTTTTTAATGCACTATCTTTGCGCCATGAAGAATAATCCTCAAGTTTTGCGCGCTTGGTGCATGTATGATTGGGCAAACTCTGCCCACGCGCTTGTCGTCGTTTCGGCTATCTTCCCTGATTATTTTGTGGGAGTGGCGCGTCAAGCAGATGGCGCACCATACATAAATATATTTGGGTTTATGATTAAAAGCAGTATTGTTTTTAGTTATACCATTGCGCTTTCCTACACTTTTATTCTTTTGCTCAATCCTTATCTATCTGCTTTGGCAGATTATAGTGGGCGTAAAAAACGCTTTATGCAGTTTTTTGTAACTTTGGGTGCCTTGGCATGTGCGGCTTTGTTTTTTTTTACTAAAGACACTCAAGCGTTGGGCATCATAGCTTTTGGGCTTTCGCTGGTCGGCTTTAGTGGGAGTATGGTGTTTTACAATGCGTATTTGCCCGAAATAGCTACCGAAGATAAATATGATAAAATAAGTGCGCAAGGATTTGCGCTCGGCTTTTTGGGAAGTGTGATACTCTTGTGTTTCAATCTTTCTATGATATTGATGCCCACCTTCTATGCGGGTATTTCAGAAGGACTTGCCTGCCGTATATCGTTCCTGCTCACAGGTATTTGGTGGTGGAGTTTTGCACAATACACCTTTGCCTACATGCCCGCAGGCAAGGCATTGGGTGCGACTACCAACATTTGGCAGGCAAGTGCTGAAAGACGCGCAAAAGTATGGTATGCTATCTTGTACCCAGCCGACGAGCTAGGCAAGTATCTGAAAGTCTTTATAGCAGGTTTCTTCTTTTATACTATGGGACTGCAAACAGTGATGTATGTAGCCGCTATTTTTGGAAAAACGGAACTCGGAATCAAAACCGATATGCTTATCGCAACTATCTTAATCATTCAACTGCTAGCCATTGTCGGCGCGCTGGGCATGTCAAGGATTTCTAATAAATGGGGCAATGCACACGCGCTCAGGTGGTCTATTCTGGTGTGGATAGGTGTTTGTTTTGCCGCTTATTTTATAGACAAAACAGGCTTTTATGTCCTCGCTTTTGTTATTGGATTGATGATGGGAGGCATACAATCGCTCTCGCGCGCTACTTATGCTAAACTTATGCCTTCCGATACAGCCGATAAAGCTTCTTATTTCGCCATCTACGAAGTTGCGGATAAACTTGCTATCGTATTGGGTACGGCTTCGTATGCTTTTATTGAGCAAATGATGGGTTCTGCCCGTTACAGTGTAGTCGCTTTGGCTATATATTTTGCAATAGGCGGACTTATTTTATTAAAACTGCCTTCTAAAAAAAGCTATCAAACAGTTGATAAATAACAACAGCTTTCTTACATTTTTTTTTCTTAAAACTTCACACACCAGAGCCGTTAAGGTTGCTTGGAGGGTAGTAGGCAGATCTGTTAAGCTCTGAGGCAGGGCGGGGGTAAACCAAGAACTGGTGTCTAACTGAGAACTTAACAGTTCTGGGGCAGTAAGGGAGGTGAAAATAATATTAAAACAACCTTTTAGCTTGCCTGCTTATGTTTTGGCAGGCAAGGTTTAACCTAATAACTTGCCTGCTTATGTTTTAGTAGGCAATGTTTAACCTAATAACTTGCCTGCTTATGTTTTGGTAGGCAATTTTTAACCTAATAACTTGCCTGCTTATGTTTTGGTAGGCAAGGTTTAACCTAATAACTTGCCTGCTTATGTTTTGGTAGGCAAGGTTTAACCTAATAACTTGCCTGCTTATGTTTTGGTAGGCAAGGTTTAACCTAATAACTTGCCTGCTTATGTTTTGGTAGGCAATGTTTAACCTAATAACTTGCCTGCTTATGTTTTGGTAGGCAATGTTTAACCTAATAACTTGCCTGCTTATGTTTTGGTAGGCAAGGTTTAACCTAATAACTTGCCTGTTTGACCTTTTATAACCAGCATTGGAGAAAAAAGCTCCAACGTTGGAGAAAAAAGCTCCAACGTTGGAGAAAATAACTCCAATGTTGGAGAAAAAAGCTCAAACGTTGGAGAAAATAACTCCAACGTTGGAGAAAATAACTCAAACGTTGGAGAAAATAACTCAAACGTTGGAGAAAATAACTCAAACGTTGGAGAAAAAAGCTCAAACGTTGGAGAAAATAACTCAAACGTTGGAGAAAATAACTCAAAATGTGTGTATAAAAACAAAAAAAGATATTTTTAATACCTTTTACTTGTATATTTTTAGCAAAGAAAAAGAGTGTGTTTTCTTAAAATTAAGCCATATATTTCTTAAAGATCGTAGTAGCGATATGCCCGCCAAAACCAAAAGTATTGCTCATAGCATAATTTATCTCTTTTTCTTGAGCCTTTCCCAAAGTCAAATCAAATATATTTGTAAAAGAAAACGCCACTTCATCAGTATTGATAGTGGGTGGAATAATGCCATGCTGGATAGCTTTTATACAAATAACGGCTTCTATCGCACCTGCCGCGCCCAATAAATGCCCTGTCATAGACTTGGTAGCACTCACGTGAAGGCTCTTATGGTCTTTAAAAACCCTTGTCATAGCCTTCAATTCGCTCTCGTCGCCAAGCGGCGTAGAAGTAGCGTGGGCATTGACATAATCAATCTTGCCTGCCTCTATTTCCGCATCTTCTAAAGCATCTATCATACCCAAATACGCGCCCTCACCTTCGGGGTGTGTGCCTGTCAAATGATAAGCATCGCCTGCCATACCTGTACCGACTATTTCAGCAATGATATTTGCACCGCGCTTGAGAGCAGATGTTAAGCTCTCTAAAACCAATGCACCTGCGCCTTCGCCCATCACAAAGCCATCTCTTTTTACATCAAAAGGACGCGAAGCAATGGCAGGGTTCTCGTTGAAAGTAGAAAGGGCTTTTGCGGCATTAAAACCACCTAGGGCACTCTCTGTGATAGCCGCTTCTGAACCGCCTGTGATAATCATATCTGCTTTTCCCAAACGTATATAATTGCAAGCATCAATGATAGCATTATTAGAAGAAGCACAAGCAGAAATAGTGGAAAAGTTAAGCCCACGCAATCCATAACGAATAGAAATAACCCCTGAAGGAATATCAGCTATCATTTTAGGGATAAAATAAGGGTTAAAGCGCGGCTTTCTGCCGCCTGTTACAAACTCATCTATCTGGTCTTGAAAGGTTTGAATACCGCCATTGCCCGAACCCCAAATCACGCCAATCTTATTGCAATTAAGGGTTTTAAAATCAATGTTGGCGTGTTTAATAGCTTCTTCTACTGACGCAACCGCGTATTGTGTGAAAATATCATACTTGCGGGCTTCATTCTTTTCGAAGTATAGGGCGGGATTGAAGCCTTTGACTTCTGCCGCAAATCTTGTTTTGAAGTGTGTAGCATCAAACTTTGTGATAGGCGCGATGCCACTCTTGCCTGCCACTGCGTTTTGCCAAAATTCATCAACGCTATTGCCCAAAGGCGTAATAGCTCCCAAGCCGGTAATGACTACTCGTTTTAGTTCTCTTATCATGGTTAAAAAAGTTTTCGTTCTGTAACGTCTGTAGGCAAGTCATTGATGCTGGCATGACATTTTGCCATCAAGCCTTGTGCATCAAATTCCCATAACGCATTGCCATAACTACGAAACCATTGCCCTGCTTCATATTCAAACCTGACTGTCATACGATTTTCTTTAAAACCCCACACTCTTTTTTGAGTTTATAATCAAGTTCTTTCTGCCAATGCAGGCAAGGCGGTTTCCATAGTAAATGGGGACAAAGGTAGGTGTTTTTCTGTAGTATTTTCCATTATTTTTCGAGATTAAAGTAGAAATTTTGTCAAAACTTCTATAAATTAGGTGCAATTCAGACCTTATTCCTACACCCGACTGAACTCAAGCGCGGTGTCGTATGTGCGAAACACGCAACGGCAAAGAGTAAGCGATAGCCGCATATAAATTGGGAACGAAACCCAATGCACCTTGAAGCGCGTCAAAAACACTTTGATTGTTGGCAGAAACAGCTACTTTTGTGGGAACTGTGAACTTTCGCGTCAGGATAAAGTTAGAGCTGACGTAGGGCTAAAAAATGGACAGTCTTCACCATCAAATGGCCGATTTTTCTCTTTAATCTTTATAAAAGAAAATATACGTGATAAAAATAGCCGCCACCATACCCAAAAAATAGGCTATCAAGCTCACGGGAGCCGTATAGCGCGTCTTTTTAATATTCACAGAGCCAAAATAAAGAGCTATGATATACAGGGCAGTGTCGGTCGTTCCTTGAAATACGCAGGCAAGTTGCCCCATCAAAGAGTCAGGTCCGAAAACTTTTAGCACATCATTCATAGCACCACTCGCGCCACTGCCACTCAGTGGTTTCAAAAAGGCTACAGGCAAGGCAAAAATGTACTCTCCCGTAATACCAAAATAATCTGTAATGGCTTCCACGCCTCTCAGCAATATATCCAACGCGCCCGCCGCTCTGAAAACAGCGATGCCTACTATGAAAGCTACTAAATAAGGAATGATTTTTACAGATGTTTCAAAACCTTCTTTGGCACCTTCTATAAACGCCTCATACACATTCACTTTGCGTGCCATCGCAAAGACAATAAAAAAAACAATTACTGAAAACAGCAGAAAGTTGCTCACTACACCCGAAACGACACTTACCTGCTTCAAAGGGATAGAAGAGAAATAATAAATAGTTGCTGACAAAAAGCCTACTATCCCTAACATATAGCCCAACAGTACGACATCTAATAAATTGATGCGTTGAATAAGTGCCGTGATGATAAATGCCGAAAAGAAAGCTATAGAAGTTGATAACAAAATAGGAATGAATACGTCGGCAGGGTTGTGTGCATTCCATTGCACGCGGTAGGCAAGTATCGTTATAGGAATAAGCGTCATGCCTGTCGTGTTCAATATCGTGAACATGATTTGTGCATTCGAGGCGACATCAGGCGTTTCGTTCAAGGTCTGCATTTCCTTCATTGCCTTGATGCCCAAAGGCGTGCCGGCATTATCCAACCCCAATAAATTAGCCGACAGCTTCATAAAGATAGGCGTAATAGCTGGGTGATTGGGCGGTATTTCAGGAAAGAGCCTCCGAAAGAATGGTCCAAACAAGTAGGTAAGGATTTTGACAATGCCTGCCTTCTCGCCTATTTTCATAAAGCCCAACCACATCGCCATAGCCCCAGTAAGCCCCAATGCCAACTCAAAAGCGCCCTTTGAAGACTTGAAAGTCGTATCCACAAGCTCTTTAAATATCTCTTGATTGCCAAATACAAACTGTTGCACACAGCCTATGACAAAGGCGACAACAAAAAAAGCAATCCAAATGTAGTTGAGTACCATACTGTTTTAACAGCTACTTAGACAAAGTTATGAAAATGGCAAACCAAATAGTGGAATTAGTCTTTTTTTTTACTAATTTTGCCCTTTGATAATGCTATGCAGGGAAAAGTTCTCATTTTTGCAGCCCCTTCCGGAGCGGGTAAGACCACGATAGTACGCCATTTATTACAGCAATTTCCCAAATTGGGCTTTTCTGTTTCGGCTTGTACGCGCCCACCGCGCCCTCATGAAGTAAACGGCAAAGATTATTATTTCTTAACAATTGATGCGTTCAAGCAAAAGATTGAACATATTGAACTTATAGAGTGGCAAGAAGTTTATAAAAATTCTTTTTATGGTACATTAAAATCTGAAATGGAACGCTTGTGGAATGAGGGCAAACATGTAGTCTTTGATGTAGATGTACAAGGAGCAGTAAACCTTAAAAGCTATTTTGGTGAAAATGCGCTTTCTATATTTGTGGCTGTGCCTTCGCTTGATATATTGGCTGAACGCCTTATAGCCCGCGAAACCGAAACTCCCGAATCACTCAAGAAGCGACTCGCAAAAGCGGCTTTTGAAATGACCTTTGAAGACCAATTTGATGTCGTGCTTTTCAATGTAAACCTTGAAACTACCCTCACTAAAGCCTCCCTCATTATACAGGCGTTTTTAGAAAAGTAAACAGCATAAAACGTAGGGAGGCAAACGCCGTCCCTACATCAAATTTAGGAGCGAAGTTGCTTATTTCTTCTCTTCTTTTGCTTCTTCTTTTGCTTCCTCTTTTGTTTCCTCTTTTGCTTCCTCTTTTTTACCACCAAAACCGAAGAAACTGCCCGCTTTCTTGGCAAGGCTGCTGAGCGCATCATTTGCATCTTCCAATACATCGCCTACTTTATCTTTGGCACCTGATGCGAAGCCTTGTAGTTTCTCCATCATAGTTATTGCTGGCTCGCCTGTTATGGCTTCATGCACTTCCGATTTGATAGTGAACGCAAGTTTTTGTACCGCTTCAGCTACTTTTGTATCGATAGAACTTGATACACGATCGTCGATGTATGCCATAGCCGCTTCCGCCGCTAATTTTGCTTTTGCTTCATCAATCTGAGCATGTTCTGCGATTTTTTTTATTAGAGCTTCCATGAGGAAAATTTAAGAGGAGTTAATATTTTGTGTGCAAGATAGGCGTTATTTATTGATAATAAAAATAAAACCAATGTATTTTTCTAAAAAAAGGCTAACTTTGTATTATGGATAAGCACGAACCAACCAAAATAAAACTAAAACAAGCCAAACAAGCTGTAACTGCTGAAAGCAACGGACATATAACCTTGCCAGAAGCTATAGAGGTGGAGGTTACCGAAGTGCATGATGAACCCGCACTTACACCTGACATAGAGGCAAATAAGCATATATTTTTAGAATATTTTAACTTAGAATATGCAAAAAGTGTAGCCAAATTTGTACTCACGCCTATAGAAAAATACTATTTCAGAGCCGAATTTATAGGCTTTGAAGGCGATAGCTATCCCGAGCGCAACAACCCTAAACGTCCACTCATTTTTGCAAGCAATCACTCAGGAATGGCGTTTCCTTGGGACGGCATCATATTCGCATCAGGGCTTATGCGTATCAGTGGGTACGACCTTTCGCGGGCTTGTCGCGGACTCGCCTCCCCGATGCTCTCCAAATCCACGCTCATGAATCCTTTCCTGCTCCCCAATTTTTGGAAACGTGCAGGCGGTATTGATGCTACTTCCTTGAATTTTGATACCATGATGCACTTCAGCGAATCAAATATTCTTATCTATCCTGAAGGTGTGGAGGGCATAGGCAAGGGCTTTGACAAACGCTATCGCTTGCAACGCCTCTCTACTTCCACGCTCCGCATGAGCCTGAAATATAAAACTGATATTGTCCCTTTTGCTACTGTAAACGCCGAATATATCAATCCTTTCAGCTATAGCGTACCCGAATTGAACGCTATAGTACAAAAAGTGGGCATACCATTCTTACCTTTGGGGCTTACTACGTTGCTGGTTTTGCTACAGCCTTGGATGTTTTATTTTGCCTTTCCTGCCAAGCTCACCTTTGTACGGGGCAGGCGCATCAAAACGTACGAAATGCTTACCAAGCCGTTTGATGAAATAACCAAAGAAGATTTGTCTTTCTTGCGCGACCGCGTCCACCATATCATGCAACTCGAACTTGATGAAGCAGTGCGCCATTATGGAAAAAAACCATTCGATTGGGAGGAGTTCTTGGGAACACTTACCACAAATTGGAACAAAATGCTCTACTTCTTACCGCCTATGTGGTCATTCATATTCATTGACCACGAAAGACGTTATGCAGACCTCCAGTCCAAATTAGCCCAATATAGCCAAAATACAGCCGAAGACCTTGCCTCCCGACAAGCCATCATAGACGCTGAAATGAAACCGCAAGAGGACGAAACCCTCCTCGACATGCTCAAAACTGCAACAGGCATGATAACACGCAATCCCGAAGTCTTGTTTATGTATTTGCCTGTAGGCGGCTGGGGGTACATGATTTGGAAAGGCTTTCAAAAATAAAATTCTCGGAAAGTTATTGCGAACTTTACCGAACCCATAGAGCAGGTATTCTGTAAGAATCCCTCGTTACGCTTTTTGTAGTGCTAAAATAGATGCATTATTGGAGCGGCAAGGTCTTAAGAAAAGGTCTTGAAATGCGCCCCAGAAGATGCTTACAGCATGGCTAATTTGAGTACAGTTCTCGCAATAAATTTCTCTCTGCCTTTTCAGGTGTTAGAAAATGAATGGCGCGTTTCATTTCAGATACCTGAAAAACAGCGCGTATACAGTCATTTTCGGGTATCGAAAAATGCTGAAAGAAAAACATGCGTTGAATATTTACAAACGAGCGCATTTTTCCAACACCTGAAAAGATGAAACTTTTTGTAAAAACTACAGCATTACAAATACAGCATTATCAAAAAATGAACGATACTTATAAAATGCTTGCCTTGCCTACAGAGGCGGTTTTTAGGGATAAGGGTAGCAAGTTTCTTGCCTACGCTTACCCCGCACAAAATGAAGAGGAGATTAAACAATGCCTACAGACTTTAAAAAAGCAGCACTCTGATGCTACACACCATTGCTATGCCTATTTATTGGGCTATAGGCAAGATTATTTTCGTGCAAATGATGACGGTGAACCCAATCATACGGCAGGAACGCCTATCTTGGGACAACTCAAAGCGTATGGACTTACAAACGTACTGGGCGTAGTAGTGCGCTATTTTGGTGGTACAAAATTGGGGGTTGCAGGTTTGATAAATGCTTATAAATCAGCTACTTCACTTGCTCTACAAGAAGCTACTATAGTGGAAAAACTTATTCAAACTACTTTCAATATCCAATTTGGTTATCCACAAATGAGCATGGTGATGCGTCTTGTGCGCGAATATGAAGCCGAAATAGCCACACAAAACCTTACAGAAAGTTGCGAAATAAGCCTCAAAGTACGCCTTAGCTTGGTTATACCTTTGCGCAACGCACTCACGCAACTTGCCTACGAAGGTATAGCTTTTCAGGAAAAAAATGATCGACAAATCTTATACTTGTTTTAAAAATATCGGTACTCTGACAAATTTTGTGTTGAACCACATAGAAACATAGCCCGAAACACTGTGTGCCGTATCTTTCTATGTGGTTTATACCTCGCTCCACTAAAATTGTCGGAGCACCAAAATATTTTCCGTTGTAAAGTGATACAATTTGTCTTGTTTTCGCTATAGGCTGCGCAACGAAAAATTTGCAGCAACAATAAGGTTGCCAAAGTACATAGCCTTTGACAACCTTTGAAGAATGTATTTTTTATTTCTTGCTTACAATCTCTTTTAGCAAATCTTGTGCATCAGTTTTTTTAGTAAAGAAGAGGGTAGCGTAAGAAGTCTTTATTTTCTTGCTTTCTTCTTCTGCCTGTACGTCTATTTTCTCCTCCGTGAAGCAATTACTTTGGCTTTTGCATAAAAGAACTATTTTTGAAACTTTTCCAGCTCCAAAAAAATCATTTTCTTCTTCTTCCACACGTGAGCCATAGCCGTCTGTTTGGAAATTCATCGCGGCAGTAGGCAAGGTGCATACAACTATACTGCTCAAAACACCTTCAGCATCATGTTCTATACAGGTGATTTTGTAGGTCTTATCTTTTTCGTTGTAGGCAAGGTATGTTTTGAGTACCTCTTTTGAAGGGACTGTAATATTGGAAATGAGCTTGCCTGCTATAGTGTACGCTGTGCCTGCCTCATTGCGCAATTTGATGGTAGTTTGGGCTTGTGTGTGTTGCAACATAAAAAAAGCCAGCAAGGAAAAAAGTGTGTTTTTCATACTAAAATTATTGAACGGGTTTAAAAAAAAGTTTGTAATTATTTTTGACTACTACCAAGACTAATTCTTTAGCACCCAGTTTTTCTACGCTGTATTCCATATTAGGCACACGAAAGATGTCATCATTGCCATCCTTCTTTTCGTTTTCTTGCAAAGTGATGTAGCGTTTTTCTTTGTCATAAGTGTAGGTAGTAGGCACGTCAAGAAATTGCCCCTCATGAAATGGATTGAATACCAATATATTGGCTTTGCCATCTTCTTGAAACTCATAATAAGAACTACGTTCAATCATTTTGCGATTGATGTTCAGATTGGCGTTTTTAGCTTCTTTGCTCAAGCCTTTCCAAGTAGGCATACCTGTCGGGTCTATTTTGGTAACAACCCATTTCTTGTAAATCAAATGAATGGGCAACTCGGGACCTGCCGCAGGTATAAAGGCTTGCATCAAACAAAATAACAAACCGAAAATAGCAATCATCAGAATTTTTTTCATGCCACAAAGATAGCCCAAAAAACTTGCCTGCTATGTTATAATTGATGAAAAGCACCTTTGAGTGTATAAAACTGTGTTTTTGTTTTACGAATGGCTATTTTGTTTGGTACGCTGACAAATTTTGTGTTGAACTACATAGAAACATAGAGAACATAGCCCGAAACACTGTGTGCCATATCTTTCTATGTGGTTTATACCTTGCGCCACTAAAATTGTCGGAGCACCAAAAGTAATGTAATCATAACATTTTTGTAAACTACAGGCAGTGGGCATAGACTAACTTTGCAAAAAAAAGTTATGAATTTAAGTTTAGGTATTAAAAGCATTCGCGGAAAGCTATTACTTTCCTTTCTTATTTTTGTGTTGATTACGTGTGGGATAGTTGTAATCAGCCTTTGGTTAAATGGAAGGCGTGAGGATATCGCCCGCATAACAGAGCAATTGAATCAAATTAACATGGAGATGCAACGACTAAAACGGATAGAGGCTGGTTTTTTAAAAGATGAAACAATCAATTTCAATTTCTACAATACTCAAGAAAGTCGTTATTTGATACAACACACGCAAAGTGTCAAATCTATCAGGGAAAGCCTGCAAGAGATATACCAGCATCCTGAAGTGCATATTTCACGAGTAATTGAAAAAATAGAACTTATTCAAAAAAAAATTACTTTGTATGAGCATACATTCAAAGAATTGCAAGAACACATTATCATACGCGGTTTTAAGGATTTTGGATTAGAGGGGCGCATGCGTGACCATATCCACAAAATAGAACAACTTGCACTGAAATACGAACTTGATATGGGCAAATTGCTGGCTATACGGCGTATCGAGAAAGATTTTATGATACGGAAAGAATGGCATTACACAGAAGACATCTTGGTCGCTATTATAACTTTTCGCAATGAAATACAACTTAAAATTAACTCACCAAAGGAAAACAAAAATTTAAATGATTTGCTTACCAATTATACAGATGTCTTTCAACAAATAGCCCAAGAAGAAAAAACTATCGGCTTTAGCAATGAAAGTGGTATCAGAAACAAACTTACTACTTGTAGCAATCAGGTTGAAGTGTTGATTGGGCAGCTCAACCTACATATTGTTGTGCTTACTCAAGACTTGAATACACAAAGTATAACCACTTTTTTGTTTACCATAGTATTTTCCGTTTTGCTTTTATTGTTTTTCGCTTTCTTTCTCACACAAGCACTCAGCCGCCCTATTACCAATTTATCAAAAAATATTCACTATATCATCAAACATAATTTTTCAAAAGATATAGAACTTGAGCCTATCAAAAGTAAAGATGAGATAGGTAAACTCTCTATAGATTTTGGCTTTATGGTGCGCAATGTACAAGCCAATATTCAAAAAATTCAAAACCAATCCGAAAAAATAGAGCGCAAACAATTTGCACTCATGGAGAGTTTGCGCTATGCACAAACAATTCAACAAGCAATTTTACCAGATGCTGATGATTTTAACGAGTTTTTTGAAGATTACTTCGCGCTTTATATGCCTATGCACACCGTATCAGGTGATTTCTATTGGCTGACAGAAGCAGAAGAAAACGTCTTCTTAGCCGTCGTGGACTGTACAGGGCATGGCGTGCCGGGCGCATTCATGAGCATGGTGGGCAACGCAGTTTTGACCAAAATTGTGAACGAAAAGGAAATATTCGACCCTTCACTCATTTTATCAATTTTAGATATTGAGGTAAAATTGGCACTCAAACAAGAACGCGATAAAAATAATGACGGAATGGATATTTCACTCTGCAAATTCGAAGGCTTGCTAAAAAAAGAAGGGGAAATAAAATTAACCTTCTCTGGCGCAAAAGGCAAAGTCTTTTATACTAAAGAAGGTGTTTTGCATAAAGAAAGAAGTGTAAGACGAACCATAGGAGGCAAAACAGAAGATACTACACGCGACGTGGAGAGTTTCGAAAACTTTGAAATACTCCTGCCACGCGGAACACAACTCTATTTAAGCACAGATGGTTTTTGCGACCAGCCCAACCAAAAAAGAAAAAAAATAGGCACAAAAAAATTTATGGAAATCATAGAAGCCACCCTTCCAAATACGATGCCTGAACAATGCCTCGCACTGCAAAATGCACTCCAACAACACATAGTAGATTTATACGAACAACGCGATGATATTACAGTTATTGGTGTACGATTGTAGGCAAGTTTCCAAATATTTAATCTATTGCCTTGCCTGCTCCTCCAGCTGTTAAGTTCGCATTTTGGGCAGGCAAGTTTCCAAATACCTAACCTAAAGGGTACTCTGACAATTTTAGTGGAGTAAGTTATAAACTACATAGAAAGATGTGGAACATAGTGTTTCGGGCTATGTTCTCTATGTTTCTATGTGGTTCAATACAAAATTTGTCAGAGTACCACCTAAAGGGCGAAAATCATATTATCTGCGCCTCCCTCCAAATTGGAGGGAGACTGGGAGGGAGATTTTTGGAGAACTTAACGCTACTGCCCTAGTCTTTATCCCTCAATGACCTGATGCTTTCTCCCAAAAAACCTATCTGCTTTTCTGTAAGCTCTTTATCTACATAACATTTTTTGAAAAAAGCCACAAATAAATCCGCCTCGCTCATGTCTTTGAGGCTACTTGCATCGAGTGCTTGATTTTTTCGTTTACCCACGCTTTCGCTTCGACGCAAGTGCATAGCATTTGGATACGTTTTTTGTATAATAGACATGGGATTTAAAAAACCCACCTCATTTTCAAGTGTTACTTCTAAAAAATCATTTGCACCAACACTTTCGTTTCCTTTTGAAGTTATTTTAAAAGTAAAATCTTCTATCACACCTTTGACGCGGTGCATATCGTGCAGGGGTAGGAAAGGCAACACGGCTTCGTCCTTGATGCCATTGGCATCAAGAGTGAGCAGGGTAATGGATTTTGAGTGGTGTGCTTCTGAGAATGAGTATTTCAGGGGTGAACCTGAATAACGCACTTTTTCTTTGAAACTTTGTGGTGCGTGCAAATGTCCTAAAGCTGTATAAGTAAAGGCATCAAAAGTGCTTGCTTTCACATAAGATACGCCGCCTACTACCATGAGGTCGCGTTCGGAGTCTGAAGCCTCGCCTCCAGCTACGAAAGCATGCCCGATGAGTATGCGTCTTCCTGTGGGGCATTGTGCGTTGATTTGTGTGGTTACCCAGTCCATAACGTCTTGATGTGTACGGATTGATGATTCTTGTCCATCTTTTCGTGTAAGGAAGCGCAATGTTTCGGGTTCAGTAAAGGGGATAGGAAAAAAATGCACATCGCCAAAAGCATCTTGGAGGGTTATTTGTGGGAGTGTGTGTAGGGGAGAGGCTTCTCCTAATTTGCCGAACATGTGCAGGCCTTGTTTTTCAAGAATGCCATTGCAATAACCCACTCTTTCTGCGTTGTCATGATTGCCTGCGATGGCGATTACGGGTATTTTGAGCGTAAGAATTATTTCGCTCATTACATCATCAAACAATTTGATAGCTTCGGCGGGAGGCACTGAGCGGTCGTAGATATCACCTGCCAACAAGATAATGTCAGGTTTATGTTCCTTGACCATATTCGTGAACTGTGCAAGGATATGGCGTTGGTCTTCGAGCAACGAAAAATTATTAAGGTATTTACCTAAATGCCAATCAGCAGTATGCAAAATCTTCATACCGCAAAGGTACAAAAAATATGGTACGCTGACAAATTTTGTGTTGAACCACATAGAAACATAGCGAACATAGCCCGAAACACTGTGTGCCATATCTTTCTATGTGGTTTATACCTTGCGCCACTAAAATTGTCGGAGCACCAAAAATATTGAAACGCAAATAAACAGAAAGTGTGTTTTATGCTTTTTTCTCTCCTAATACCAAATACATACCGATTTTGCCCTTGCCTTTTGCTTCTATTTCGCCCCTGTATTCACATTCGAATATATCTTTGACGAGCAGGTAAGTTGCTTCTGTGATGTTTACCATATTCACTATTCCTCCACTTTCTGCACGACTGGCGGTGTTTACGGTGTCGCCCCAAATGTCATAGGCGAATTTTTTTGTGCCGACTACTCCTGCGACTACTTCGCCTGTATTGATACCCAAACGGCATTGAAAATATGCTTCTCCACGCGCTATGCATGCTTCTTTATATTGGTACATATATGTCTGCATCTCCAAGCCTGCGCGTATAATATCTGCGGGATTGGTTGTATTGGGTACTGGCAAGCCACCTGCACACATATAAGCATCACCTATGGTTTTGATTTTTTCGAGGTTGTGTTTGTCTATTATTCTATCAAATTCAGAGAAGCAACCATTCAATTCTTCAATTACTTGTTCGGGAGTCATGGTAGCGGTTCGTGCTGTAAAGCCTTGAAAATCAGTGAATAATACAGAAGCCATATTGTAATGTTTTGCGGTTGCTTTGCCCTGTGTTTTGAGTTCGTCAGCTACTTCATTAGGCAAGATATTGCGGAGTAGTTTGTCCGATTGTTCTTTTTCAAACTCAATTTCTTTACTGTGTTTCTTTTCGCGCTGTTGCCCACGAAAGAGTAGGAAGGCAAGTCCAAACAAAAGCAATAACCCAGCACTTGTGGCATATATCACAATTTGTTGTCGAGCAGACTTAGCACGTGAAACTTCTGTATTGGCGTTGGCGGTTTTGGTTTGTTCTTCTGCTTTTTCAGCGCGCTCTTTTTCTACATTTGCTTGTGCATTTGCTAATATTTTAGAATTTTCTGCATTGAAAACGCTGTCTTTGAGAGCAGTAGCTTCGTCTTTTAGTCTATAGGCTTTTGCAAAATCCCCTTTTACTGCATATACACGTGCTAAGAGGTTTTTTAAGTTCATAACGCCTTTTTTGTCTTGTACTTTGTAGGCTATTACCAAACCTTCTTCTGCATTTTGCAGGCAAGTTTCATAGTCCTTGCGCTTTTCATAGACTTGCGCTAAACCATAATAACACTGCCCTACAACCAACCTATTTTGTGTTTTCTCACCTATGACTAACCCTTTTTTGTAGTAGTCTAAAGCTATTTGTAGAGAGTCCATTTTCAAATATACATCTCCCAAACTATGAAACGAGGACGTAAGTTGAAAATCATCACGGATATCTCCTCTGATTTTCACGGCTTTTTGGTAATATTCTATAGACTTTTGGTATTCATCTCTTATTTCATATATTGAGCCTATGTTATTGAGAATGATAGCCTCATTTTGTTTATCTTTTAATTTTTGTGCTAATTGCAGGGCTTTTTCAAAGTATTCAATGGCTTTGTAATAAATTGTTTTGTCATGAGATTGTTCATCGGCTTGCCTCATGTACATTGTTCCTAAATTATTAAGTGTGCTAAATATTCCTCTTTCATCTTTTATATCGTTAAGAAGTTGTAATGATTTTAAAAGTGCCTCCATAGCGGCTGGGAAATTGCTTTTGTTTTGATATATTGTACCTATGTTGCTCCAAGACATTCCCATACCTTTCTTATCACCAATTTCTTCTCTAATTTTAAGGGCTTTGTTATGATATTCGAAAGCTTTATCAATATCGCCTTTCATACGTGTTAAAGCTCCTAATGTAGTTAGTGCTTGTGCTTCCCCTTTTTTAAAGGTTGTTTTTTTAGCTAAAACTAAGGCTTTTTCTGTATACTCGACAGCTTTTTTTATGTCATTGCGGGCATATAATCTCCCAAGCTCGTTTAAAATATTTACTTTACTTGTATCATTTGCCTTTTCAAGCAAACGATTTAGGCTGTCTATTTTAGGATTAGGTTTGCCTTTTTGGGCAAAGGAAGGTGCAGCAAATAAACAAGTTATTATAGAGAAAACAAGAAGACGAAACATAAAGGGAGATGAGAGTTGGGAAATGAGAGTCGGGAGAATTGGCTGTTGGCACATGGATGTGGTAAAAGTAGGTGTTTTTATGAAATAAATGCAAAAAATATGCTGATCTCTTTGGTTCTAAAAAAAAGTGCGATGATAATTTTGATGAACAGATTATTTTTTGCATAGCGGGTCGCAACCCCTGCGCTATGCAAAAATAAGGCTTTTATAAACGCAAATTACAAGAATCCACTAAAATTGTTAGAGAACCCAATTATTGTGGGTAATGTACCCAAATTAGCCATGCTGTAAGCACATCCTGTCCCTTTAGCACCACATTTTTGGTACTCTGACAAATTTTGTGTTGAACCACACAGAAACATAGAGAACATAGCCCGAAACACTGTATGCCATGTCTTTCTATGTGGTTTATACCTTGCTCCACCAAAATTGTTGTAGCACCACATTTTTTTGGTTAGTTGTTGCGGACTTTATCAAACGCATTGCATAGTCATTTTGTAAGAATCCACTGTTACGCTTTTGTGCGGTGTGAAAGATGTTTGAGTACAACTCCCGGAATAACTTTTTAAGAATTTTTTTAGCTTAACAGCATTGGCACTAATGAAGTAAAACAACGTGGGCGTGAGATGCTCGTTGTTTTTAATCCATCAATTTTTCATATAAAATCTTTTTAAATTGGCGTAAAATACCAATGATTTTAAGTAGGTCATCGCGGTTGGTAGCAGTGTAGGTTTCGGATACACAATATTCCTTGCCTTCCAAGATAATAAATTTCCAACTTTCACCCACAACCTCAATGCCATAAAGCGGTTTTTGGTTGTTGTTTTTATTTTTAGTTTGAGCTATCAAAAACGCCATGAGCAACTGCGCCATCGAATCGCCTGAAGGATTTTTGTTGGGTTTGTATTCTTGAAAGTGGAAATAAGGCGTATGAAACACGTCAAGTGTGCCTTTAGCAAGCATATAGTCTGTTTTGACTACCAAAGGAATGCCCTCTACAGTAGCTGAAATAATTTTATCAAAGTAGGTAACAATGCCTTCACCATCATTCAGCTCACCTAAGTCTAAGATATAGCAGATAAATTTCATTTTCAGGTCTTCCTCGCTCCATCCGTTGATTTCTTTTATGGCACGTTTGATTTTGCTGTCAAATAAGACTTGTTCAGCCATATCAAAGGCAGGCAAAGGCGCATCAAGCCAATCTTGCATCAAGGGTGTCGTGTATTCTCGGATGGGCTTTAGATAAAAGGTTTCAATCAAATCGCCTTCTTTCCAAATACTTTCGGTTTGGCTCGCCCTGTTTTTCTTTTTTGCCATATTTTTAGAAATTTCAATACGCAAAGCTACAAAAAAAAGTGGTATTCTTACAAATTTTGTGGTAAAAAGCGTAATCATTCTGTAAGAGTGCCGATCAATTAGGAATGAAAAATAAATAGCTTGATAATGATCACGCTAAAAAATAATCCACCCGTTTTTTGCCGATATGCACTGTAGCACAGACTTTTAGTCTATTTATGGCAAACACATACTGAAAGTCTGTGCTACATACAAGTTTGTCATTTATTGATACCAAAAAAAATGAAAATGTCAGCTTATTTAATTTTCGTTCCTTAGCAATGAGTTTAAAATAACCTGACATTTTCATAATACGCTGTAGTTGCGACTTCAGTCGTAAGCATAAAAGCAAAGCGTATTATATTGTGACTGAAGTCGCAACTACAGCTCCCAAATTATCAATTTATTTAATTTTCGTTTCTTAGAGTTGCGGTGCTTAAAAATACAGGGTACAAAAGATAGGCTATCCAAAAGGGTAGCCTATTTTCCACTATCTTTTCTTGATAAACTTACGTTCTAAAACCTTGTCAGGGCTATAGAGCCTAAACAAATAAACTCCTTCTTTCCAATCCTCTACTTGTTTATTCAGGCTGTTTTCCAATTCTTTCAAATTGCCTTTGCCTTCCCATATTAACTTGCCTTGCACATCAAATATTTCAGCCCGCATGGTGCCGTTTACTGCTCCTGAAACGTTGATTTTCAATTCTTTGCTCACAGGATTAGGGTAAAGTGTAAGCTCTTGCTTGCCTACTTCGGCTTTTACATATACTATAGGACTGTAAGTACTTGTGCCATCCCTATCCGTTTGCAGAAGGCGGTAATAAAAACTTCCTTCCGCTTTAGTGTCTGTGGAGTTATAAGCCTGTGGTGTATGTGTATCGCCTTTGCCATCTAAAAAGCCTATCTGCACAAAGTCTTGTCCGTCTGTACTGCGTTGAATTTCAAACCCTGCATTTTGCTTTTCTTGGGTAGTGTTCCACTGCAAAAGTACTTGTTCGGCATCTAATCTTTTGCCTTTGAACTCTGTAAGGGTAACACCCAAAGGAGCAGAACCGCTGCCTATTATAAATTCACTGAATTGGTCAATATCCGTAGGTCCACCCGCCGCAAAATTTATACTTCCGAAAGATGTACCTACGCCTACCAATTTCCAATCAGAAGCATCTGTAGAGTTAGTGGGGCGTTTGAAAAGTTTGATTTCTGCAGCATTAGTAACGCCTCCTAAGCTATTGCCTGAAGGTATTTCAAATTTTATATTGGTTAAGGACGAAAAAGTAGTATTTGTACCATAGTTGCGTATAACCCAATAACAATTCATGAAAGAAGTTACACCACTCCAAGAAGCTACATTTCCGCTTCCCATGGTTCCAGAAGACGCAGGGTAGTTATTGGGCGTGGCAGATACGCGAGTTGCTACTAATTCGCCTTCTGGTGAAGTGGCACTAAATTGTATATCTACTTCGGGAGTACCCGCACCCCAAAAACTTGCTAACTGATTTGCACCTGTAATATTTCTTCTAAGGGCATACCCATCTCCCAAAGCTTGGTCAGCCGCCGTAAACATACCTGTGATACCCAAGGCCATATCATCTCCGTCTTGTATATCTTCGCAAAGTATGCCTGTATTTTCATCAAAACGGTAGTAAGCCGTTAAATCGTTGTAATTCGGGTGTGTTTCATTGGCGCGGAGGTTCATCATGTCTTTGATGGTATTCGCGCTGAGGACGCTATTCCACAAACGCAATTCATCGACGTAGCCTTGCCATGTATTTGCACCTATCGAATCTTTTGAGATAAGCATATTGATACCTCCGCCAAGCGTAATGGTATTAGAGGTATTCAATGAAGCATCTAACTTACCATTGATGAAAAGTTGTAGCTCGCCTGATGTTTTATTACGTGTAACAGCTATGTGGTACCATTTATCTGAATTTGCGACTGCGGTACTTTGCACAGTATTATCTGTACCTCCCGCATCTCTTATACCAAAAGCGAATTTATTATTCAAAAGGCTTATACCATAATCGGTTTTATTGGCAAGGGATTCCATCGTTAAGATACGCCTTCCTTCTGTCCATTTTACACCTGTTTGTGTGGCATTGGTGGGCATTTTTAACCAAAACTCTATCGTAAAATCATTGCCTGTCAAGGGGTTTGAAGTGGTAGCGGTTTTAGTAATGCCATCTACATCGAGTACTGTTCCGCCGTTGAGCGCATTAGAGATGATGCTATTGCGCTGACCGAGTGCGAACTCGCCTGCGTCTGCATTGCGGCGGCTTAGTTTTTTAGTAAGTCCATTGCTTATGCCTCCTAAGGGAAGCCATAATAAACCATTGGGATTGTTGCGTTTGGCAAAGCGAAGCGCATTGGGTTTGGTTACATCTGTATTGGTGGCAAAACTGTAGGTTATGTCAAACTTAGGCGTTGTGCCATCTACTACAAAAATACCCCAATAGCGGGAAGTAAGCAACGCCCCATAATTGGTAGGGGGAGGCAAGATATTGGGTGTTTCTCTCACTTTGTAGATATGAAAACCCGCAGGCGAGCCAACCATACCACTTACACCAAATACATCTGTATCAGTTAAGATGCCAGCTACACCACCATAGATAGACACAGAAGTATCGCCTAAAGGAGCGTTAGAAACTTCCCAAACTGGCGTATTCATCAACACGCCATCAGCAGTGGCACTCTCTGCTTTATTTTCTGTGATAGCTCCCACCTTTTCATCAAAACGAAAATATGCTTTTAAGAAGTTTTCAGTACCCATTAACTTCTTGCACATGTTATCACGAATCTGAGTTTGTGTAAGGTCTTTTTCCCAAAAGCGTACTTCATCGATGCTACCATTGAAAGCAGTTGTATTGGCTATAGAGTCGTTTCCTATTTGCAGTCCACTTGTAGGTGCAGCAGGCACGTTGCCCGTAGTACCTGAATAGACAACACCATTCACATACAACTCGTATTGGTCATTTACAGCATTAACCAACGCAATGTGTGTCCATTTGTTGATAGGCATAGTGTATCCAATAGGTGTTAGAGTTCCATTGTAACGCACCAATAAATCAGGTGAAAGACCTGATTTTACTATAATTCCCCATCCATTAGAGCCGCTATTACCCACCTGAATAATAGATTGGTTTCGAATAAGATTTATTCCGTCTAAACGCACCCAAGCTTCCATAGTTATGCCGCCGCTATTTGTGGTAGGTATGGGGCTTTTTACATATTGATTGATACCATTGAAGCGCAAGCTATTTCCACTTCCTGCAGGCAAGATAGTAGAAGTCATTTTGACATTAGAGTTAGGCGAGGTTATAGCAGGAGCAGTTTTGTAACTGCGTACTCTGTAATAATATACTGTATTCGCACTCAGTCCGTTCACTATTTTAGTGTTGGTTGTACCTATAGGCACATCTGCATTATTATAACCTGCTACAAAAGAACTAAAATTGTTTTGAGTGGAAACATCTAATTTGTAGCCGTCTGCATCAGGCACTGTTGCCCAGTTTGCGGTAAATCCGCTCTGGTTAGAGGCTGTGGCACTGGTTGTTTTAGGAGATTGGAGTACGGCAAAAATGGCAAATATACTTTCGGCATTTATATCAAGTGCATTGGTACCATAATTACCTGAGTTAAAGCTACCACCTATTTTCACCCAACCTGCATTATTTCTGTGTATATTGGCTAAGTTATTAGCGGTGCCGGGCGCGTAAAACAGAGGCGCGGTATTGCTCCAAGCACATTGCAAACGCCATTTGCCTGCTCCAAAGTCGTATGCACCCACAGGAGGAATGGGAGAAGTGATAGGGTTTTCTGGCGCGAAGGCGGCTGAAGCTGTGTAATTTCCACTGCCACTTTGCAGTTCATAGCCTATTTTGCGCAAAGAAACCGCATCACCTACAGGAAACTCATAAACTTGCGAATTGCCTACTGTTAAGTTTTGCCTTACCAACCTGCCTGTCCCATTGGTTTCGATATACGAATTTACATTGGTTACTTGTATCTGATCGGAGTAAGCAGCAGCTTGTAATGTAACATCAAAATTACCTGTTTTAACGCGCCCATTGGTAAACGTAATTTTATTCATTACATCTATATTAGCAGTCAAAACAACCGTGTTATCGGGGGCTGTATTGGTATTGTTCACCGTCAATTTATAAAATTTTACGGCATTTGTAATCGTTTGATTACTGTTGTTAGAATCGAAAATCACATCGCCTGTCGGAGTGTTACCAAAACATTCATTGCCGTTTGCGCCACCTTTGTTGTTGATAAGGTTGCCTTTCATGGTAAGTGCAAAAGAATTTAAGTTAAGCGTTTGGTTACTTTGTATGGTGAGGTCGTTAGCTACAGTGTTGTATGAAAGCGTTTTTGTGTGAGTCGTTCCTCCTCCACTTATGATAAGGTTAGCATAATTTGTCCCTTTTATGTCGTGGCTTCCTTGGCGTGCATATTCTACTGTATTAGGATTGGTATAAAAGTCTGTTAAACCCACAGTCATAATTAAAAAATTAGACCTATATTCTAAATAAGCTCCGTTGGTAAATTTTGCATTGGTAGCACCTGCCGATCCATTCAATCCACCTGCAAAAGAAAAGCGAAGTCTTCCAAAAGTATTGCTGTTGGTAAATGTTTTGTTGTTACTGATATCCAAATTATTGAATATATTAAAGTTCACATCATCTCCTCCACTGTTGCCGTTAGCTATGGTAACATCTGAGAGGGCATAGGCACTTCCCCCTCCCCCAGAAGAATAACCAAAGCTCATAGGTGCGTTTGGTGTGATAGTCAAACCACCTGCTTTATTGAAATAATAAGCACCGTTATTACCAAGGGTAAATGTACCCGAATTCAAAATATCATGGTTGAAATTAAAAGTAGTAGTGTTCGCACTTTGTGCAGAAGCAGACACCGTACCCGCATTGTTTACCGCACCATTGAAGGTGAAGGTATTGCTACCCGATGTAATAATATCTCGCAAAATACCACCAGCATTGATGTTTAATGCGCCGAAGGTAGTTGTTCCTCCTGCTACATTATCTTCTAAAGTACCATTTATAGTGGTATTTGCTGAAACGGTAAGATTATTACTTCCAGTTAATAAGGTACCTCCAGTGTTAATAGTAAGGCTAAGAACGGTTGCACTACCATTCAATGTAATATTGTGGGCAATTACCACATCATCACCTGTACTTGGCACGCCTCCAGGTGTCCAATTGCCAGGCATATTCCACATACCTGAAGATACAGTTGTTTTAGTAACTGCTTGAGCATTTTCGTTCAATAACAAGCTACTCAACAAAAAGAGTAGCAAGATGAGTTTTTTGTTAAAATTTTTCATAAGATTTTATTTTAATTGCAGTATAAATATTTATAGTATATAGGTTTTACCTTTCTATAGTAAACGGTTGTTGTTAAAATAAGTTGTTTTTCTTACATACAAAGTTATGCCTTGCCTGCCATATACGAGTAAGCCAATTTATAAACACGCTTTTTGTGTGTATGAAACTGCATTCTGGGTTTATAAACAGTTTTTTCAAAAATATTTAGAAAAAATTTGCAAACTCCAAAAAAAAATCAGTACTTGCCTCTGAATAATTTAAAATCACATCCATCATGAACAAGATTACAAAAAAATCCAGCACAAATCGCTTCCCCCTTCGTGGATTTGGGGGCTTTTTCCTATCCTTTTTGATGCTCGCCTGCTTCACGATGCAGGCAAGGGCGCAAACCACAGGCGACTACCGCAGCAATGGCGCGGTAACTTTCGCCGCCGCTACAAACTGGCAACGCTACAACGGGAGTGCTTGGGTGGCTACCGCAATAGTACCTACCTCTACTGATGGTACGATAACTATCAGGAGTAACAATGGAGCTACAGTAACCGCTGATATCGACCTTGACCAAATAGTGGTGGAAGGTTTTTTGCGAGTAAATGCAAGTATTACACTTACCCTACTTAATGGTCCGGGCGACGAGCTAACTTTACAAGGAACAGGCAGTATCTATAACAGAGGTACTATCAATAATTGTGCAGGAGGAGCTATCTCACCTGCGAATGCCTTCACAAGCACTGCTTGGGTTTTCCCCAAAGGCACTTACAATGATGCCAGCACTACCGAACCCACCACCGAAGCGACTGCCCTCAATTTCAATCAGGCAAGTACCACTGCCACTATTTATTGGGCAAATGGGAATGGCAAAAGGCGCGTAGTAGTCCTCAAACCTACCACAGCCGTAGATATAAGTGCCTTGACAGACAATACAGTTTATGCGGCAAGTGCCACTTTTGGAAGTGGTGCTTTGGTAGATGGAACGGGTAGAGTAGTATTCAATGGCGTAGGCAACGAAGTAAATGTAACAGGCTTAACTGATGCCACTACCTACCACATAGCCGTTTTTGAGTACAATGGTGATTGTGCAAACATAATACTAAACTATAAAACAGGTACTCCACTTGCTGGTAGTTTTGTGACAGGCAATAGGCCATTTATTACCACTTGGCAGACCACAGATGGCACGCTAACCATACCAACAGCAGCAGGAAGTTATAGCTATGATGTAAGCTACCGAGAACTCCCCGCAGGTTTAGCGACTGTACTTATGGGACAAACAGGCGATGTAATCCTCATAGGCTTAAACAATGGCGTAACCTATGAAATCAGTATTACAGGCACGTTTCCACGTATTTTCTTTAATGCTGATGCTACCAATGCCCCCAAAATCCGCACTATCCAGCAATGGGGTAGCCAAGTATGGACTTCTATGCAGGGTGCTTTTCATGGGTGTTCGAACCTTACCTACACTGCTACTGATGTGCCTAATCTGCGTACTGTAACAGATATGGGTACTATGTTTTTTGGAGCTACTGCCTTTAACGGCAATGTAGGTGCTTGGAATACAAGTGCGGTAACGAATATGCAAAGTATGTTTTATCAAGCTACTGCCTTTAATCAAAATATAGGGACTTGGAATACAAGTGCGGTAACGAATATGCAAAGTATGTTTCAATCTACCCCCTATAACCAAAATATAGGGACTTGGAATACAAGTGCGGTAACGAATATGCAAAGTATGTTTCAGTCCACTACTGCCTTTAACCAAAATATAGGGACTTGGAATACGAGTGCGGTAACGGATATGAGTATTATGTTTTATCAAGCTACTGCCTTTAATCAAAATATAGGGACTTGGAATACAAGTGCGGTTACGAATATGAGTTATATGTTTTATCAAGCGACTGCCTTTAACCAAAATATAGGGACTTGGAATACAAGTGCGGTAACGGATATGTTTGAGATGTTTCTTGGAGCTACTGCTTTCAACCAAAATGTAGGGACTTGGAGTACAAGTGCGGTAACGAATATGTTTGCTATGTTTTCTGGAGCTACTGCCTTTAACCAAAACATAGGGACTTGGAATACAAGTGCCGTAACGAATATGAGTTTTATGTTTTATGGAGCTACTGCCTTTAACCAAAATATAGGGACTTGGAATACAAGTGCTGTAACGGATATGAGTAGTATGTTTCTTGGAGCTACTGCTTTCAACCAAAATATAGGAACTTGGAATACAAGTGCTGTAACGAATATGGGTTTTATGTTTTATGGAGCTACTGCCTTTAACCAAAATATAGGGACTTGGAATACAAGTGCTGTAACGGGTATGGGTGGTATGTTTCGGGACGCGACTGCCTTTAACCAAAATATAGGGACTTGGAATACAAGTGCGGTAACGGATATGTTTGAGATGTTTCTTGGAGCTACTGCCTTTAACCAAAATATAGGGACTTGGAATACGGCTGCGGTAACGAATATGCATTCTATGTTTTTGACCGCAACTGCCTTTAACCAAAATATAGGGACTTGGAATACAAGTGCTGTAACGACTATGAGTACTATGTTTTTTCAAGCTACTGCCTTTAACCAAAATATAGGTGCTTGGAATACAAGTGCGGTAACGGATATGAGTTATATGTTTTATGCAGCTACTGCCTTTAACCAAAATATAGGGACTTGGAATACGGCTGCGGTAACGAATATGAGTTATATGTTTTTTGGAGCTACTGCCTTTAACCAAAATATAGGAACTTGGAATACAAGTGCCGTAACGAATATGAGTTTTATGTTTTATGGAGCTACTGCCTTTAACCAAAATATAGGAACTTGGAATACAAGTGTGGTAACGAATATGTTTGCTATGTTTGCTATGCTTGATGATTGTGGTATGAATACCAACAACTATGATGCTACCCTGATAGGCTGGGCAAATAATCCACTTACGCCAGACGGTCTGTGGCTTGGTGCGAATGGACGTACTTATTGTAGTGCAGCAGCGGTAACGGCACGAAGTACACTTACTACTGCACCTAAATTTTGGTTTATCTCAGGAGATGCACCATTGTGTCTATTACAATACCGCACTGTAGGCCCAGTAACTTTCGCCTTGCCTGCCAACTGGGAAAGCTCGTCTAATGGTGGCGCTACTTGGTTGCCTGCAGGTGCTGCCCCTATATCTACTGATGGAATAATAACCATACGAAGTGGACACACCGCTACTGTAGATGCAAACATCACACTTGATGAACTCACTGTACAAAGTGGTGGTACATTGCAGGTAAGTACAGGCGTTACGCTTACTATCGCAGATGGCGCAGTCGTAGATCTCACCATCAATAGCGGTGGCATCATAGACATACAAGATACAGGCACGCTCGCAGGTGCGGGAAGGTTTATACTTGATGCAGGAGGCACTTTCCAAACCGCTTCTATTTCTGGCTTCGATGCTATAGGCTTGAGTGGTTTAGAAACCTTCAGCGCAGGTGCAAAC
>Ga0163154_10001986_pt1 | contig 30651 bp, 29 predicted proteins | sample OliLakLV19MP9P1_FD_148649 | JGI IMG/M metagenome (GOLD analysis project Ga0163154, IMG submission 148649) | Freshwater microbial mat bacterial communities from Lake Vanda, McMurdo Dry Valleys, Antarctica - Oligotrophic Lake LV.19.MP9.P1 | ecosystem: Environmental > Aquatic > Freshwater > Lake >... | reverse complement strand
CTTCTCCTGAGCATCACGGAGCTCACGTTGGCTCACTTCAATTTGCTTTTTAACCTTTTCAGCGTCAGTAAGAGCCTCGTTCATCTTTTTCTTATAAGAATCAGCCCGTTCAAGTTCAGTTTGGAGCTTGGTCTGGGACACTTCTACAACCGACTCTGACTTCCCCTTGATTTCGCGATACTCAAGTCCCATGAAAAACGCCGCTCCGCAGGCCGCAAGAGTCACTACCAATAATATTTTAGATAAAAGTGTCATAATCGATTAAGAGTCGATCATTTTAACCGCGCTTTTCCTAAAAGCAACCGAGGATTCAACTTTTGTTGCTCTCCCCTCACCCCTCTTTTCTCACGCAAAGGCACGAAGCCGCGAAGGTTCGAGGAGATTTAACCTCAGATGAGGACAGATTGACGCAGATTTTAGGTAAGAAACTCAGACGTGATACCTTTTATTGGTTCAATCGTCGCTTGCATGTGAACACCGAGGGCGAGGGAACAAATTGGGAATCAAACCAGAAGCTGTTATTTCCCACGAACATATCACAATAATGGTTAATATCCTTTAGTACCTGACATCGGGCTTCTTCCAGCTCCTCCCCTCAATCTGCGTGAATCTGTGCTCATCTGCGGTTCCCTCCTCCCAACTTCGTGTCTTCGTGTGAGATTACTTTTCCCTGCTTCTTTTTTGTGTCTCTTGCGCCTTTTCGCGGCTATTTTCTATGTTTCTCGTATTTGAACTATGATCCGAGTTCAAAGTTTGCCCGGCCCTTCGCGTGATGGAGGCGGCTATCGTCTTAAGGGCCTGACCGCTTACCAGACGATTCTTTTGACTTGGGGTACATGATCGAAGTGGACGTCTCGGCTCACGATATGCAAATCATGCTGGCACGCCAGCGCGGCAATCCAGATATCATTTTCAGGAATGGGTTTACCAGACGACTTCAGTCCATGACGGATTTGGGCATAAACCAGGGAAGTTTCTTCATCCGGGGATATAATCCACGACTCGCTCACAAGTTCAGCCAGCAGTTTTTCCAACTTCTTCCGGTGTCGGGAAGACAACAAGCCATAACGATATTCTCCTAGAACAATGACGGGAAGATGATGCCGTGACTCGACATCCAACACTTCTGCCAGATCGGTGTCACCCGCCAGCAGGGCTGAAATGGCATTTGTATCAAGGATCATCGCCAGTCATCTAGATGGATTCTGGAAAATTCTTCATCGATTACAGCCTGCACCTCGGCCAGTCCTGCCTTGGGACCTTTCCCGAACACTTTACGCCATCCCACGGCCCGTCTCCCGCCTCCAGCTTCAGATTCGAGCTTTTCCTTGAGCGCCTCCAAAACAAGAGCCCTTACAGTCGTCCCCTTCAGGGCAGCCCTCGCCTTAATTTGAAAATAAATGGAATCCGCAATATCCAATGTGGTTTTCATACAATAACCATAAAACCATATTTATGGCTGTCAATGACGATAGCCATTGAAAAATGACACTTGTTCCCGGGCCGGGCCGCCGGGGACAGACAAATTATCGGTCGTTTAAAAGCCATTTTCTATGTTTCTCATATTTAGTCGACCAAATGGACGCACCCTTCGGAATTGTCCCTTCGAATTTCAGTTTTACGTCCCTAAACCAACCCACATGATTCCACGAAGAGCCTAAAAAATTAAGGGTAGATAGGCTTACAAGGAAAGGAGGAAGGCGACCACGGTTTCATGGCGCGGCGGGCTTGGGACAGGCGTTCTTCTTCGTCGGTTGAATTAAAAAACTCGACGACTTGCTGAGGGCCGAAGGACTCCACGCCATTGAACTTTTCTTTGAGAAAACCGATCTCACTGACAACGTCTTGCTCGGATTTACGCGCGCGCCAGTCGTCCTGGATCGAATTCCTCACATGGGCGCTCTCTAGGCAGTAGCAAATATCATAGGCGTCTTTAGGTTTATCACGTCCATTGAGGGCAAACGCCTTCATGATGAGAAAGTCCGGAAGGGATGCAATTTGGAATCGAACGGTGTTTTGTATTCCGGACACCATTGGCCCTTCGAGGGTTAGAATGGTTGGGTTATGAAAGGCGGCGCGGCATCCGTCGGCTTGCAGGACACGGAACTGTGCGAGCAACTTCGGTTTGTTTTTCTTAAAATTGATATCAGTGGGCGCCAGAAATTCGACATCCACGCGGACCGGCTTTTCGCCGTCATGAAGATCGACAGCCGTATAAAGCTGGAACCCCTTGTTTCCCCTGTGATAGCGACGGGTATTCAAAAGCACCGTGAGTAGTTCTGCATAACGACGACCGGCAAGACGTTCGACATTTAACGCGAGGTCCACATCAAGACTGCCGATATGGGGCGTCTGCGGATTTTTAATCAACAAATCCGGCCCCACCCGCCCACGAGCACAAGGCAGTCGGAAAAGCTGGCCAACACCTGGCCAAGGTCAATGAGGACGCGGCGGGCCGCTTGAGTTTGCCGTGAAGAATATTCGTTCTGATGTCGCGGCTCAAGGTTCATGGCGTAATCTTATTCCATATTGGCTTAAGTATTTGATCCAGTAAAGCTTGTGCTGCTTCCTGACCACGGGACCCGGAATGCCAGAGGTCGAGGTAGGTCTGTATGGGATTGGTCACGTTGGCCCCGGCGCCTAGCTCCTGTCCAAGGTAAAATACGCCGTCGTCTTCCGGGATCAGGATCACGACGTTTTCCCCGCTCGAAACCAGCTTGCCATCGAGTTTCTGGATAAACATATCGGCATATTTGGAATGCAAAAAGACCCACTCCTTGGATTGGCGGACGTAGGGCGCTAGAAAATCGGCGGCGGAGAAGGAGCACATCAAAGCATGCCCTCCAGAAAGGGAGTTCATTTTTTTGACCACTTCGAGAAAACGGGCCTTGAGCTGATTGCCACTTAGCAAAGTAAAGCAATTGCGGCGCTCGTGGCGGTCAAAACGATATTGATCCCGCCAGAGGGTCAGCAGCTTTTCCGGCTGTTTTAGGCCAAAACGGCGAGTTGTACCATCCACGAGAAAACCCTCTTCTCTCAGTTGTTGGACAACTTTATTGACCAATGCAAGACTCACGCCGGGAACGCAGTGGGCTTGCAGGTCCCTTTGCGTCCACGAGTTTCCAAGATTGTCGGGGGCCAGAAGCGCCCGCAACACGCGCCCCACATGGGGGCTGGAAAGACGTGGGCGTTGAGGCTTCTCCGCTGCGGGGTTCGGATGTCCCAGCCGCTCAAGATGAAACCCAGGAAAAGACAGCAGACAGTTGCCCGCCAGATCAAACCATCCTGTTTTTTGGCCCGCACAGTCATCGGCAACGGCTGGGGAAATCCATGGCGCGGCGATCACTTTGATAATCGAGCGCGCACCTCTCCTTGAAAACCGGGAATCTTGAATCAACCGGGCAGACGCCTTTTTCAATTGATCCAGCAGACTGGGAACTTCAACAGGACGGATACGGCTTTTGCATTTAGCCAAAATGATTAGTTTACCAGAGGGGCCATTCAGCTCAACCAAGAGATCCACCCCGATATCGTTGCAGATCTTTTGATCGGCAAATTTTGCTTTACTTACCCCATCAGGAATTTGAAGAAGAAACTGGAGTCGTTCTTCAAAGACATTTATGTGTCGTTTCATTTGTTCACGCTTTATATCATGTTTACGTCGGCGCGAACATAACAAATATTGTGAACAATATCAGCCTGTGCCACTTGTCCCGCAAATCGCTTCCCTCAGAGGATCAACATACAATCGCCGTAACTGAAGAAGCGGTAGCGCTGTTTTACTGCGTGAGCGTAGGCACTCATGATCAAATCCTTTCCGGCGAAGGCGGAAACGAGCATGAGCAAGGTGGATTTGGGTAGGTGGAAATTCGTCAGAAGGGTGTCTACCAGTTTAAACTGATACGGGGGATGAATGAAAATGCTTGTTCTTTCGAATCCCTTTGTCGCCTCGACTCGATAAGGTTTATGTCCAGACGACGCAGGTTTTGCCGCACTTTCCAGTGCCCTCACGCATGTGGTACCGACGGTCACGACTCGGGTTGCGTTATTAATTCTCTCTGCTGTTTCGACAGAAATAGAATAGCGTTCTTCGTGCATGACATGATCTTCCAGATTTTCGGTTTTAACCGGGCGAAACGTTCCAATTCCTACGTGAAGCGTCAGGAAAGTGTGCGAGAACCGATTGAGAATTTCCGACGTAAAATGTAGTCCCGCTGTTGGAGCTGCGACGGCCCCGCGCTGGGATGCAAACACGGTTTGGTACCGTTCTAGATCCATGGTCGCAAGCTGATCCGGTCCCTTTTGTTTCTGGGCCCTTTGAAGGTAAGGGGGAAGCGGCATCACTCCCGATTTATCAAGGTCGGGGCGAGATTTAAAACGCATCACGCGTTCACCCTCTGGCATAATTTCTACGCACTCTGCATCAACTCCAATAAGCGAAATCACTGTTCCCAGCTGAACCTTTTTCCCGGGCTTGATTAAGCATATCCACTCGTTTTCAGATCGTTCCTCGGTCAAAAGCGCTTCGATACGGCCATCGTCCGAAAACACCCGGGCGGGGATCACTTTTGTGTTATTCAAAACAACCAAATCATCAGGTGCGAGATAAGCTCCAAGATTTGTAAAAACGTCGTCTTTAAAAAGACCTGTCTTTCGCTCAATCACCAGCATGCGAGAATCACTTCGCCTTTGAACAGGGGTTTGAGCGATCAGTTCAGGGGGCAACGAATAGTCGTAATGGTTGGTGTTAATATATCAAACTATTAACCACTGATGGGCGCATCTGGCAAGACAGGTTGTAAGGAGGTGATTACTTGTGTAAGGTATTCTGCCCGCATGAAAATTCCTGATCACTATAAAACGATTTTTATCACTGTTGCGTTATACGTTCTTGTATGGGCCGGAATTATCGTACTGATCAATGCCTTTATTATAAAACCCAAGGAATTAGCTGAAAGACAAGCCGCAGAGGCGAGTGCAGCAAAAGCCCAGGCTCTTAAACCTATCGTCGAAGAACGACAACTTGAAGATGGGTCCAAAGAAACTTTGGTCACCGTGGGTATTCCACAGAATATTGGGGCGAGTAATGATCTATTCGTAACGCTCCCGACTAAAGTGACCGTCACTCAAAAAACTTCGAAGCCGACTAAAAAAAGAAAACAGAACGCTCCCCCGTCCGACGCCCCTAAACCTCGTTAATACTGTAAATAGCCAAAGGGCGGACCACGTCAATCCCCTCCATTGAAAGTCGATTGCCAGAGTTGAGCGGATGGACTAGAAACTCGTTATGGCAAACTTGACCGTACCTTGGACTATTAAAGACCTCCACGCGGATACCCCCTTGCGTGAAACAATTTTCCCGGTCACAAAACACTCCATTTTTATGGCGCACGCCGGGGTGGCCCCTATCCCCGCTTGCGCTGCTGAAGCCATTCGTGAAATGGCGGAAATCGCGAGTACAGGTGATCAAGAAGGCCAACGCCTATGGAGTATCCTTGGGTTAGCACGCAAAAATGCGGCCAAACTATTAAATGCATTGCCCGAAGAAATCGCTTTATTGGGCCCGACATCGCTCGGCCTAAATCTCGTCGCCAATGGACTCGACTGGAACGCGGGTGACGAGGTCATTTGTTATCGAGATGATTATCCAGCTAACGTGTATCCTTGGAAAGGCTTGGAACGACTCGGCGTTAAAGTTTCCGCGATCACGACTGCTGCGCATGGTCAGATCCGGATTTCCGATCTCGAAAAACACATCACAGGAAAAACGCGGCTAGTGGCTTTGACGTCGGTCAACAATTTGAGTGGGTTTCAGATTGATATAGATGCGATAGGTAAATACCTGCATTCACGCGGAATTCTATTCTGTGTTGACGCGATACAAAGCATCGGTATGGCCCCTACTTCAGTCGAGCATGTTGATTTTTTGGCGGCAGACTCTCACAAATGGATGTTAGGCCCACTCGCGGCAGGTATTGTTTACATTCGGAAGGAGCATTTCGAAAAAGTGCGGCCCACACTCGTTGGAGCTTGGAACGTTCAATCTCCTAACTTCATCGCCCAAGACTCCATAGCATTTGAAGAAAGCGCCCGACGCTACGAACCAGGAGCCATGAACCTGATCGGTATCGCCGGCATGAACGCGAGCATGGAACTTTTAAATACGATCGGCATTACCGCGATACATCAGTCAGTGCTCGAAACACGCGATTACTTAGCGAACCACCTTCACGGTTTAGGGTTCACCTTCCTTGATGGCGCCGCAAACCCTGGGGAGCGATCGGCCATTGTGACCGTCCTCCATCCTACCGCCGACTTAAAGAAAATCTCCGAGCACCTCATCGCCAAAAATATTCACGTTTCCCTCAGACACCTCAGGGACCAACGGCCCATCATCCGTTTTTCTCCCCATTTTTACATATCAAAATCCGATATAGACTTCGTCGTTCAAGAGCTCAAACATGCCATAGAATCTTGATCGTCCGTCTCACTCCCCCGTGGTCTCATCCCACTTTTGCGTTTATGGTTTCAATATGGTCGTTGTTAAACAAAACTTGTTTTGGTCTCATTAATAGATATTTTGTCCGCGGAAACGAAAAAGGCTTATGACTAAGGAAAAGCAATTGAAAGAAACACCCCCCCGGAAAAGCCAACTCGACGATAAGCAAATGGAACGCGACACGCGCAAAATTCGCATCGATCGTGTCGGCGTAAAAGAATTGAAGTATCCAATTCAAATCCGCGATAAGGCACACATCGGGCAGCACACGATCGCACGCATTTCGATGACCGTGGATTTGCCTCATCATTATAAAGGCACGCACATGAGCCGTTTTCTCGAAGTGCTCAATGCGCACGGGCGTGAAATCCACGTTCAAAACATACCCGACATCCTCAAGGCTATGCAAAAACGTCTGGATGCCGAGAATGCCCACATCAGTTTCGAGTTCCCTTTTTTCTTGGAAAAAGCGGCTCCAGTTACGGGGATTAAAAGTTTGATCGATTACGTCGGGCGTTTCGAAGCGAGTGTCATTAAGGATGAGATGGATTTTATCACTGGCGCAACGATACCCGTAACAACCCTTTGCCCGTGCTCTAAGGCCATTAGTGCACGTGGCGCGCATAACCAGAGGGGTCACGTCGATGTTCAGATCAGAACTTTACATCCTGTTTGGCTGGAAGATTTAATCGCCATGGTTGAGAAAAGCGCGAGCAGCGAATTGTACTCACTCCTGAAACGTGAAGACGAAAAAGCGGTGACCGAACGAGCTTACGACAACCCTGTGTTCGTGGAGGACTTGGTGCGTAATGTCGCCTTGCACTTGAATGCGCACAAGGACATCACTTGGTACAAAGTTGAAGCAGAAAACTTTGAAAGCATTCATAATCACAACGCCTACGCAATGGTTGAAAAGGCCTGAATGAGGAGCGATGACTGAGTCCCCCCTTCCTCATAAGGTTGCGACGCTGCTTTATATTTTTAACGAGGCAGACGAGGTGTTACTGTTGCACCGCACGCGCGAGCCCAACGCGGGACTGTGGAGTCCACCGGGAGGCAAAGTCGAAACAAACAAAGGGGAATCACCTTATCAAGGCGCCGTCCGAGAAGCGTATGAGGAAGTTGGAATGAACCTCGACGTCCCTGATTTGCATTTGACTGGACTGATCTCGGAACACGCATACGAGGGGGCGGGTCACTGGTTAATGTTCTTGTTCGAGGTAAAAAGAAAACTAAACAAACTCCCGCCTCCACATCCAGAAGGGGAGTTTGCTTTCGTCCCTCGCGAGCGATTAGATGGCCTGCCTCATCCTATAACGGATCGAACAACACTTTGGCCGTATTTTTGGAAATATCGGACGGGGTTTTTTAGTTTAAATTGCCGATATTTAGGGGCAAACGAATATCAGTGGCAAGAAGAGGAAACAATCAATCCTTCGATGGGCTCGTTTGATCCAAGGGCTAAATGAGCTGAAAAAATAATCGTCTTCTGCACTTGACGATAAGCAAACTCAAGGCAAACTACGTGACCCTTTAAAAAAACCGGACCCTGACTAATGATAGGGCTCCAAAGGAAGGTACGGGTTCCAGATGAAAAAATCTAAAACCAAAAAAATTTCCAAACCAGCAGCCAAAAAATCTGCGCTAAGCAAAGTTCTCAAAGTGATCTCAAAACCAATTAAAAAAATTCTTGCTAAGGCGAAAGAGCCAAAAGCAGAAAAAAAGAAGACCATTGAAAAGCCAAAGGTCGTTGCCCCCGTTAAGCCGGTTGCAAAAGATAAACTTCCGGCCGCTAAAAAGGTTCCTACCCCCAAGGCTCCGAAAGTAGAAGAAGAAGAAGATGAAGTTCGCATTCCTGTTAAAGCGACACACCTCACATCACAATTTCTCCAACAGCAAAAAAATCGACTCCTCGCATTACGTGACGCGCTTCTAGATCAGATGCACGATGTCACTCAAGCCACCGTGCGCGAGAAGCCAGTCGAGTCTTCAGGTCTTGGCATGCACCAAGGCGACGCAGGCAGCGAAGCGTATGACCGCGATTTTGCTTTAACAATTCTTTCACAGGAACAAGACGCCCTCTACGAAATCGAAGAGGCTCTAAAACGTGTTGATGACAAGACGTATGGTGTCTGTGAAATGACTAGTAAACCCATTCCAGTCGCCCGTTTGGAAGCTATTCCATTTTGCCGACACACGGTTCAATGTCAGGCCCAGCTTGAAAAAGAAAATCGCCACAAACGGCGGTGGACCACGGAAACCCCGTTCAGCGAAATGATGGGCAAATCTGAAGACGATTCCGATGAGGATGGCGACGACGACAGAAGGAGAGAATAATTATGGCACGTGAAATCATTACTTTAGAATGTACAGAAGCAGTTAAAGAGGGAAAACCCCCTTCCCGCTATATTACGAACAAAAACAAAAAAAGCCCTAACACTCAGGGCCGGTTGGAAAAGAAAAAATACAACCCGTTTTTGCGTCGTCACACTCTGCACCGCGAAATTAAATAATCGCGCTCTATTGATTTTAGGCGGCCTTTTCCTAAGGCCGCCTTTTTATTTCAATTTTTGCACAAGGAATAATCCATTCCTTGGCTTTCTCCTGCCTAGCGTAGTGAGCATCCGAAAGCAGCCTCACACTTAAATTGAGGCGCAACCCCTTTGGGTCAGATAACAATAATCGCAATCATACAAGCCGGAGGCTTCCCAGCATGTAGCCGGTGGTTGAGCGAGGTACGAGTGACACCACCGGACCACGGCCCCACGACGAACGCATCCCGGAGGGATGCCAGCAACTTCATGCCTTCCGTCCCAAGAGGCGCAACCCCCTTTGGGGTTGTGCGGATTTTCCGCATATACCCAGGGTTGCTCGTCCTCGAGAAACCCTGGGTACAAGTAAGTCGACACACAACCCCCAAAGGGGTTGCGTCCATGATCCCAGAGAATCCCTTTTGAAAGTGGTCGAAAGAGACGCAACTCCCCTTTGGGATTTTCCAGTCTCTTAAACTATCGCGCGATCGCTTGAACAAGGGTTCTGATGTTCTTGGAACTGATACAATAGGGCGGCATCAAAACGATGGTGTTGCCTATGGGCCGGGTTAATACTCCTTTGGCGCGCAGTTTTAAACACTCAGTTCGCGCTTGGTCTCCTTTGGTCCTATGGTGCGGCACTCTGATGTATCCGATCATCCCGAGTGCTCCTGTTTCAAGGCCTGTCATCGTACTCAGTTTGCTCAATTCCCACGCAAATTCTTCGGATAACGTCTTAACTCTCGTCATCACATCCGTGGTCTCAAACAACACCAAATTTTCCAGCCCAACCCGACAGGCGAGCGGATTGGCGGTGTACGTGTGACCGTGGTAAAACAGGCGGCCACTGTAGTAATCACCTTTAAAAACTTGGTACACACGTTCTGGAGCGAGGGTAATGGCCAAGGGCAAGTAGCCCGCAGTTAACCCTTTCGAAAGAGTGATAAAATCCGGCGTTACCTTTTCTCGGTAACACCCGAGGAAAGGCCCCGTGCGCGCAAACCCAGCAAGCACTTCGTCGACAACCAATAAGGCTCCCGCTTTTCGGACACTGGCGCTGACGTGCTCCATAAAACCCGGTGGATGCGGTATCATTCCCCCCGCTCCCGCCAGAGCACTTTCAAGAAACACCGCGGCGACTTGATTCCCTTTTTGGGCCAACAACTTCTTTAAGTCGGCCAGGTCTCGAACCCGATGCGTTTTAATCCGCAGGTCTTTGTAAGGTTCCGAAAAAACACTTACACCACCAAGACTTACGTTGAGCATCGTATCGCCGTGATACGCATTATCGAATGAAACAAGAATCTTGCGTTGAGCCTGACCTGTAATCCTAAAAAACTGGACAGCCATCTTCGCTGCGATTTCGTTTGCGCACGAACCGTTGTCGGAATAAAACACACGTCTTGGCAAATGAGCCCTTGAAATGCCTCGAGGAAATCCAAGGTTAGTCTTGGAATGAAGTACGTTAACGAGCTTTTGGGCAAGAATCGACGCCGGCTCGTTGGCCAGACCTAAATAGGACGAGTGCGCCACTTTCTTAACCTGCTCCACCAATGCCCGGTTAAGAGCGGGATGGTTATGCCCATGAATGTTGCACCAGATTGAGGAGTTTCCGTCTAAGTACCGCCTTCCCTGATCGTCCCACAACCATTCGCCCTTACCTTTTACGATAACGAGCCGATCTTTGGCAGGGACGTCAGACGAGCTGAACGGATGCCAGCAGTACTGAAAATCAAGTTCGGCAAGAGTCTGTGTCATGGTTATTATGTCCCTTTCCCATAAATCAGGCGCGTTGGACTTGCTCATGATGAAGAATTCTCATAACTTTGCCAAGGCATGTTAAATTCGGGGCAACGATTCGGTAGCTATGAAATTCTCGACCTTATTGGGGTTGGAGGGATGGGCGCTGTTTATCGGGCTCGGCATGTGGTACTCGGGAGAATCGACGCACTCAAGGTGTTAGCAGAAAATCTGACTTCCAACGTGACCTTCCAACAACGTTTTCTCTACGAAGCAAAAGTCCAAGCCAAGTTGCATCATCCTAACATCGTCGAAGTCCACGACTGCTTTAAAGAGGGTAACCATTATTGTATATCGATGGGTTACGTTCCCGGACACCCGCTGAGCCGTGTCTTTGCAAGTGGCGTGCTGGGTGAGGAACGGTTGCGATCCGTTTTCGATCAAATCCTCGATGCCATGGCCTTTTCACACCGGCTCTTTGTTGTGCATCGCGATTTGAAATCGTCGAATATCTTAATCGCAGGCAAAGACACAGTGAAAATTGTCGACTTTGGTATAGCTAAAATGCTCGACGAACAGGCCGATCTCACTCAAGCATCCGACCGTGTCGGCACAGCCCGATACATGGCCCCGGAACAAGTGCTGGGCGAACCTATCACGGCTTCAACGGACGTTTATTCCATTGGCGTTCTTTTATACGAAGCCGTTACAGGTCGTGGACCTTTTGAAGGGGTCTCGGACTACGTGATAAAACATGCTCATGTAAACTCGCATCCAGTTGGCCCGCGCAGCGTGGCGCCGTACATCTCAGAAGAACTGAACGATCTGATCCTTAAATGCCTTGCCAAACATCGAGGCGATCGTTTTGCAAATGCCGAAGAAGTACGGGACCAATTACGTGAAATGGAGGTTCTCTACACCGAAGAACCCACTCAGGTGGCGCAAATTCTGGATGACACCCATGACGATTTTCAACAATTTTTCCCCACGCAATTTACTAAAATTGGACTTTCATTCAGTTCTAAGTTCTGGTGGTCGATAGCCCTGATTTTGATCGTATTTACGTCGTTGGGATGGATCGGTGTTTCGATTTATTGGAAGCCCGCGCCAAAAACCGTCCTTGTCCCTTCATCTCCCAACGAAATTCCGGAGGAAAAGCCAATACAAGTAGGCAACGTAAATTCGCCACCCCTGTTTGATGAAGCTGACATGTTAGGGTCCATAAGCACAAACTTCGCACCGTTGATTGACCCTCCGTCGATTCCTGTCACAGAAACAAACACGTTCCCTAGTGAAACGACTGCAACTCCTTCCACCGGCCCTGAACCGGTTACTAGCGTTAATCTAATCGAGGGGCCCTCGCTTCAGGATGTCTTAGTAAACATAGAAAATATTTCCCACGATCTGGTGTCGATGTACATGTTGCGCGTCGAAACAGAAGCAGATGGTAAAGACGATTTCCCACTGGATTGGAAAATTACTTATTACGCGCCTCAAAGTACAACCAAACGCAAAAGTCTGATGTATAAAAACGGCGAAATTAAAAACACTTCGGTCAGTGTGAGCCCACCCTTGGCCAACAACGAAAAGTTGGCTTTTTCTTTCGATAAACTTCAACTCCCGTCCAGCCAAATCATTCACAAAGCAAGAACTTTTGCAGCCGAAAACCAGATCGACATAAGTAAAATATGGGTTGTTCTCGAAAAGAACCACGCGAACTCTCTGGCGCCGGTCTGGACCTGCACGCTCATTGATCAGATGGGTAAAAAAAAGGCCATCCTAACGCTGTCGTCCCAGACGGCGGAAATCCTCTCGGTAAAACGTTAGTCGTTCGCCTACTCTGATTCGCAATGCCACCCGTTATTAAAAGACCTGCTGTGAAATATTTTGAGGGCATTCAATGGGGGGGGGTTAATCATATCCCAAAATGCGATGTTTTCAAAGATCGCCTGCCAAAGGACTATTGTTCCTTGAACTTTGCAGCAGCGGGTCGGGTCCGTTTTCAGTTTGCGGGGGGAAGTGAACAAATTCTCCACGCACCTGTCACTTGGTGGGAGCCCTTGTGCAAAAACCCTTATGCATTCGTCCCAGTGGATGGAGAAACGTGGGACCATTATTTTATCACGCTTACGGGACCTCGCATTCAATCAGGCTATCGGTGCGGCCTGATCTCAAAATCAAAATTAATCATTCCTCTCACAGCAAAGGACGGATTCCGCGAAGCTTACGAAAAATTATTTAAAATGATCGCACTCAAAACCCTTTAAGAACAAGCGGTTCAACACTTCGAAGGTATGCTCCTTGCCCGGAACTTTCAATTTCCTATCCCCTCCGGAATTAGGCCACGCTGCGAAAATCAAAACTTGGGCTGAGTCCGTGCAGCGTCTTGCCCCTTTCGGATCAAACTCCCCTTCACCCCCGCTTCCGCATGGTTTGTCTGCCACCCATTTCCGTCGCCTTTTTAAAGCTGTGTATTCGATTTCACCGTCGCAGTACGTCATCCAAACCCGCCTCACAAAAGCCGCGTCCGAACTGCGCACAACCCAGCGTCCTATTAAACAAATCGCTGCGGAATGCGGCATCAAGGACGTTTTCTATTTCTCGCGCCTCTTCAAATCCCGATACGTCTCAGGCCCTAAAGATTACAGGGAACGGTCTTTCCTGACGTAGGTGTTAGAGGACGAAAGAAACAAGTTCGTGTTAAACAATCTAATGTTTATGTTCTCCCAAAAAAACGGTCCATTGTAACCAAACTTGGAATTGGTCCCTTGGGCCTTGAACGTTGCCTCCAGCAAAGAAATTGTCTTCGTTAATTCCAACATAACTGAATTGAAGCCTTAAACGCTGACTTTCAGATGGGTAAGCGGTCAAGTACGCCGAGTAGGTATGGATATCATTTGAAAATTTAGTAAAAGTTTCGTTAAACCCATCAGCGTCCGTGTCGCGGAACTCAAAAATATCCGGGCGCGTAAAGTCATAGCGCACACCAGGTTCCCAGTACTTCCCAAAACGATACTGCGCATAAGTATAAAAACCCGCCCCTTGCGCAAATTGAGTTCCGGTATTTGTGAAAACAGGGGTTTCTGCCACTCCATCCCCATCGGTATCAATGGCGCCCAACCCAAGAGTAGGAACAACCGCTTGTTCTCTTTGCCATAAGGCCTCGGCGCCCCACACAAAAGCATCTTTTCGGTTATTAAATGGTTTCCATCTCGCAAGTAAATCAGCAGATGCAATCTGGCGCCGCTCGGCATCAAAATTTGTTGCGTAATCCGCTCCAAATTCAACTTTCACTGAACCCAATTCCATCGCCGTCTCTCCCCGCGCATAATAAGTCATGTCCTGAAAGTCACGGCGCCCTCTAAACAATGTATGCGTACTGCCATCAGGCAAATCTACTGTTGCATTTGGAATTTCAGACCCAATGCCATCCACAAATCCGCCGGTCAGTCGCGCATATTGGTTCATCCATTCCGGCGTATAACTCACTTCGAACCCGCGCGCGAGTGTCTCCCCTCCAATAACGGTATCCACACTGCGTGGCCCATCAATAAAGGGTCTATCATGGGGATGAACTTTTCCTAGTTTTGTGAAGTCTGCAAAAAACTGACCGCCCTTAACTTTTAATCCATAAGGAAGTGACGTGGTTTCAATGGCTGCTTCTTCAACCTGAACTTCATAGTTGCCATCATGCCGCCGCAAAAATCCAGTGCGCTCATCCAATTCAATTTCAGTACCTGCATTTAAAACTATATACCCAAGCGCAAATTGATCCACTTCAGCCATAAGCGTCAGCTCCACAGTGCGCGGGATAAAATCAATTCCGGTATCAGAAGAGTATTGTGAGATGGTATCAATCACGGACCCAATGCGTGGGCTAATTGAAAAGGATTCTTTTCCATGGTCATGACCATGGTGTCCCGATTGACTCTCGACCTGGTGAGGGACATGCTCTTCCACTCTCTGTTCAGTAAATTGCTTCTTTAAATCGTCTACGGATTTTGTAAGAAGCCGCACTTGTTCCCTTAATTCCTCAAGTTCACCCGCTCTTATTTTAAAGGGAACTGTCAGCGTCAGTACGACTAAACACGTGCATAAAATTTGTTTGCTCATTTTCACTTAATACAACTAACTTGCATTATTGTAAATCTATTTCGCAATCAACTTGCAATTTTCAAATCGGAACACATAATAGCCCACATGAATTTAAACGTCGCGTCCTTCGTCTTGGCTGTCATGACACTCACCCATGCTCACCTCGGGGCTGCCGATAAACTCCAGGTCATGACGTTGCATCCGGTGGCTACTGAACTGGCTCGGGTCATTGGTGGTGAGATAATTGAGGTCACATCGCTCATGGCGCCTGGAACCAACCCTCACGATTTTAATCCTTCACCTAAACAGATTGAAAACCTTGCAAAAGCTGACTTAGTCCTTGCCGCTGGAAAAAATCTTGAGGAGTTTCTTCCTCGATTTGTGAAGTCAACCGGCTCTAAAAACAAGGTTCTGGAAATCGGAAACTCGGTTCCAACGCTTAAATCCAACGATGAACATCATGGCTTCGTTGATCCTCACTGGTGGCACAGTATTAAAAACATGAAAACAGCCGCTTCTGTGGTTGAACAGCGTTTGTCTCAATTCGCACCGGGATCACAAAGCCTTTTTGCAAACAACCGCAAAAATTATGTTTCCAAATTGGATTCCCTGGAAAAATGGGCCGCAAAAGAAATCGGCAAAATCCCCCGCGAAAAACGTAAACTCGTGACCTCACACGATGCTTTTGGATATTTTGCGCATAATTATGGGTTCAGAGTTTATCCGATTGGGGGTCTTACGCCTGCCGATAAACCCTCCTCAAAAAAAGTAGCTGACCTAGTGCGGTTGATTAAATCCATGAACGTAAAAGCAGTTTTTGCTGAGAACATGGAAAATCCAAAAGTGTTAGAAATGATGATGACCGAAACCGGCTCTTCGATGGGAGGTAAGTTGTATGCGGATTCCTTTGGATTTCCTCCTGTCCTGAACTACGAAGAAATGTATCGCCATAACGTCACCACCATTGTCGAAGGATTAACCCGGTAATGCGCAATTCCCCTATTAAAGCGGCGGTGATCGTATTTTGCGGATACCTTTTATGCGGTCTCCTCTTTTACAAAGTCATCGGCGAGGCCCCATCGGTGATCGCCCCCGCCACACAATTGAATGCCCCCCTTCCCTCTTCCGCCTTGCTGTCCATGGAGTTTACTTCCGTTCCGGAGTTTGTTCAGATCGAGAAAGGCACAAACGTTTTATTACGGGTGAATCCCACCACTCCTTCAATCCAGACCAACCTTCCTTTTTCGGTTCCTTCAGAAGGTGTTGACCTATTCCTGATTGTAAAATGGAAGAAACCCACTCCATCTGCCATTCGTTTTTCGGTTCAAAACACACAAGAGACCACACTCTCTTTTGAGAAAGTCATCTGGGCCACAAACAATCTTGAGCAGAACGTTCTCCTTCCCTAAATGAACACCTCCTCTCACAATTGCATAGATCACCATTTGCAGATCAAAAACTTAACCGTCTCGTACAACAGGGTTCCGGCCGTTCATCATTTATCCGTTCAGATCGACTGCGGCGCCTGCGTAGCGGTGATAGGACCTAACGGAGCAGGTAAAACGACCCTGCTAAAAGCGGTGGCGAGATTGCTCCCTTTCGAAACAGGCGAAATAAATTTTCATTCACACGCGGGACATGATCACTCCTCTGTCTTCGCTTATCTTCCTCAACGAGAAAAAGTGGACTGGGATTTCCCCCTGACGGTCCGAGGCTTGGCAGAGTTGGGTCGGTATTCCCAACTCGGATGGAGGAAACCCTTTACCGCCCGAGACGAAGAGAAGGTCACCGAAGCCTTACACACCATGGGTTTATGTGATTTAGCGGACCGCCAAATCAAAGCCCTCTCTGGGGGACAACAACAGCGCGCCTTTCTTGCGCGTGCTCTTGCTCAAGAAGCCCATGTCTTCCTACTGGACGAACCCTTCACGGGTCTTGATGTCACATCACAAGTGGCTCTTGGTCGCACCATTAAAAGCCTAGCCGAAAAGGGTAACCTCGTGATGGCGGCGCACCATGATTTAGATAACGTGCACAAATTTTATTCGCACATTTTATTTATCAATGGCGAGCTGATTGACTATGGTCCCGTAGCCAAAGTACACACCCCGGAGAACATAAAGCGCACCTACAATACCCCTGTGTTCAGTGGGCCACACCCTTCTCACCCCCATCATCATCATGACGTTTCTTGAACCATTCGAATTTCATTTCATGAAACGGGCCTTTCTCGCGTGTGCGGTGATTGGCTTTACGAACGGCTTTGTCGGAGCCTTTATCCTTTTACGTCGCTTGGCACTCCTCACAGACGCGTTGTCTCATTCTCTTCTCCCCGGAATTGTTATAGGCATTCTGCTTTTTGGATTAAGCCCGCTTTCCTTATTTGCAGGAGCTCTGATGTCCGCGCTCTTTGTGGCCGTAGGCGGTCAAGTCATTGCGCGGTCTTCCCGAATCAAGGACGAAACAGCTATTGGCGTGCTCTACACTTTCGCATTTGCACTCGGGATTACCCTTCATAAAGCGAGTCACATTCAAAAACCTTTAGAGGATTATTTGTTCGGAAACATCTTGGGAACGAGTAACGACGATCTCTGGATCTGCCTTGCCATTGGAATAATCACTGTGCCAGTCCTCACCCTCCTTCAAAGGCCGATTCTTCTGAGTCTGTTTGAACCCGATGTTGCCCGTACTCAAGGTGTTAACCCGTACCTGATGCAAATTCTCTTAATGGTTTCCATCGTGTTTTCCATGATCGCATCCCTTCAAGCCGCGGGGGTTGTACTGGCCGTTGGATTAATGATTGGACCTGCGGCCATCGTTTACCTGTATACAGATTCGTATCAACGTTTGTTATGGGGTAGTGCTATTGTCGGCCTCGTGGGCAGTGTGGGTGGACTCTACATTTCGTATTGGACGAGCGTCCCTCCGGGAGCGTGCATTGTCCTTCTTATCAGTGGCGCCTTTCTCGCGAGCCTTGTCCTCAGTCCGAGATATGGATGGATCAGGTCACTCCTCCACAAAAAACACCTTCACGAAGAATCACTTGCCCGCTGGCAATCCACAGCGCCACACACAGAAAAAAAAGCCGAACACGATTCTAAACCACCCCAAACTTAACTGAAAACCCCAAACACGGGGCAGTGAGTTGCAATTACACAGAGTTCAAGTTACCGTCCAACCGCCATGTGGGTCCCTTTTAATTTAAACGATTTCCTCATCACCTTCCTGAGCATCATTCTTGAAGGCTTACCTTTCCTATTGGTGGGAAGCATCCTCAGCGTGATTCTTGACGTCACCATTCCTGACTCATGGATAAATCGAATATCACCGAAGAACGTTGTCGCTGGCGCATTAGTTGGCGGAACCTTAGGCCTCATATTTCCAGTGTGCGAATGTGGAATGATCCCCATTATCCGACGCCTTTTAAAACGGGGCATGCCTCTGCCCTTGGTCATGGCCTACATGCTCTCAAGTCCCATCATGAACGGGGTATCGGCGGTGAGCACCTACATCGCGTTTCAAGGTCAAAGCCCCTTTGAAATGACCGCGCTCCGGCTTATCGGGGGTTATTCTATCGCGGTCTTAGTTTCACTCCTTATCTCACGAATCCCGCTCCCTCAACTGCTCAAGCCTGGTGTTACATCCCCCTCACTTTTTGAGGGCGGGTTTCGGAACATAACCACTCAATCCAGCCAAAAACCCAAACTTTCTTGGCCAAAAATAGCAAACTCGGCCACTAAAGATTTTTTAGACATCACGTTTTATTTCATCTGCGGAACCATGCTCGCCGCCGCTTTTAGCACCATGGTCAACCGCCCAGCCCTTGCCGAAATGACTTCCAACCCGCTTATTGCTATCCAAATCATGATGCTCGCCGCGGCCCTCCTTTCAGTGTGCAGCACGTCCGACGCTTTTATCGCCGCTGCACTCATCGGAGTACCACTCTCAGCAAAATTGGCTTTCCTCATTTTTGGACCCATGTTCGACCTAAAACTGATGTTCCTTTATTCTTCAGTCTTTTACAAAAAAGCCATCGCCCAAATGACCATTGCGATTGCTTTCCTGACCGTGATTTTTTGTTTGTGCGCCCATTACTTTAGGTGGATATGACAAAACCCAGATTGGAACCTCTATTAATCTGCTTAACACTTGCTGTGTTTATGGTGGCCTGTGGGAGTGCTGCTTTAGGGTTCAACGGCTCAAAACTTTTAACACCTCTTTTCCGCGGCATGTGCGGCGCGGCTTCCCTCCTGCTCATTGTGATTCTCGGATTGATCATCCAAAATCAAAGGGCTCCTCTACCCGCCTATGATTCCGGTTGCCCATCAATCTCTTGGTTTAAATACTTTATCCTAATCATACCCTTGGCTGTCGCCTTTATCATAAATCCAACTCAATTTTCTATCGGTTCCCTCAGATCACGTGGGTTAATTCTGTCTTCAGCCCAAACAAAACCTAAGACCGAAAAGGTCATTGAAGCTGAAAACGACCTAGGTCTCCCCCCGGAAATTCGTGAAATATCATCAGATGCAGAAATAACCCTCATGGACTTGTTCTCTGCCCCAGATCGCCCAGAGCTGATGGATCGGATAACAAGCAATGAAATCTCGCTGATTGTGCAAGTGGCCTACCCGCAAACCTTGGACAAACCCGCTGACCCCAATACTTTTTATGGCGTGCGCTACATGATGGTTTGTTGCGCCGCCGATGCACGACCCATGGGCGTCCTGATGAAAACTGAGGAACCCATGAAGTTCCCGGAACTCACTTGGATCAAGGTGTATGGGAAAGTTTCCTATCTTAACATGAACGGAACGCAACTACCTGAGTTCACCGTGAGCCGTCTCGAAAAGGTATCGGCTCCCGACAATTTATACATTTATTAACAGGGAATCCTGATCACCTAGTGTAGGTCGTCATAAATTGAGTAACTTATATGGAACCAGTTAAAAAGTTTGACCGTCTACATTTGGGGTAGCTCGGCAACTCTAAGATTGGGGTGGAATCCCTCTGGTATTCGTCGCGAGAATTCGCGGGCATCCTATTCATTCAAATTGAGACGCAACCCCTTTGGGGTTGTGCGGTTTCTCCGCATACCCAGGGTAGCTTTGCAACCCTGGGCTATGTGACGGAATCCCTTTGGGATTCGTTCGCGAGGGTTCGCGAACAACCCACACATTTATTATGAGTGGAATAATTGATCCGCAAGCGTGGCTTATAATGGTATGGGCATTACCATTACCGGAAAATACTCCCAAAGGGATTCCGTCGCAGAACCCAGACTCTGAAAAAGAATCCCGAAGGGAGTTGCTTCAGAGCTCAAGCTCTAAAAGAAGAATCCCAAAGGGAGTTGCTTCAGAGCTCAAGCTCTAAAAGAAGAATCCCAAAGGGAGTTGCTACAGAGCTCAAGCTCTAAAAGAAGAATCCCAAAGGGAGTTGCTACAGAGCTCAAGCTCTAAAAGAAGAATCCCAAAGGGAGTTGCTACAGAGCTCAAGCTCTAAAAGAAGAATCCCAAAGGGATTCCGTCGAACAGCCCAGGGTTGCTTGTCCTCGAGAAACCCTGGGTAAAACCCGGCTCACGCTCAACCCCAAAGGGGTTGCGCCAAAAGATTGCGTCTGCAATTAACCTCATCGAAATAACGAGGCCGTACAAAACTTGATAAGTTACGTTCTGTTTGGCGGACTACACTTGTGGTATTACTTAATTATTTGACACGACCGGGGAAGAAACGGAACCTGCGTGTGGCAGCAGAGGAATTAAAGGCAACCTTTTCTCACTCATAGGGGAAGACCGAAAATTAAAGACTTAACCCCAAATCACTGGCCTAATAAAAAAAGTGCTCGAGAAAATCATCGCCGTCTTTTTCCTTGTCCACGCCCAAATGCCAACGCATGGTCCAGCGCCGATTTTCTCTGGGGGCCAAAGTCGAACTGCGCTTCCACTCTTCAACGGCCGCTGCTAATGAATCAGGCGCTCCCGACGAGGGGGCAATTCCCACATGATGGTACCCGTCCCACCCCCCTTTATTAATCCACAATGCGAACGTGTTTATCTCGTTCATATCCGTGGCGCAGACAAAAAACTCACCTGTGCCATCATTTTTAACAGCAACAACCGGTATAATGAGTTCGTCTGTATAAAGTTTGATCGCGGCATTGCCCCTATTAAAACGCATTCTCGAAAAATCCGTCCCTTCCTCCGGTACCGGCCAGTGCACAGAAAGCCCGCGCCGACCCCATTCGCTCCGAATTCCAAGTTCAGTTGTCACCAAATCCGACTCCGAGGGAAGGAGAACCCGGTCCTGTTCCTGCACGGCCAAAAGCGCCTGACACGCCCATAGATAATCGGTTCCTGTTTCTCCGGTATTGATAAGTTCATAATTAAACTCTAGTGCACTCTTATTTAAACGAATGCGCCGTTTCATCGAAAGTTTGGATATCGGAAGATCGGCATACGTTTCAAGAATGTCCCGAGGGAGTTCGTCAATGTTCACGTCCCAGACAGCGGTCCACGCTTCTCCACAAGATGGATAAACCTTCCCTTGCCACTCGCACGGCTCAATGGTCGGCACAAATTCATCAGCTCCTATCTTTGGCCCATCCCCAAACAGGTCGCCGGGTTTATTCGCAAATAACTTCACTTCTCCTGGCGGACGCCACATCCATTCGCGGCCTGTCGGCAGATATTTAACCCCAATGATTTTAGCCCCAAGAGCGGGTATAACCCGGACCTCTAGATATTCATTCCGAATAACAAAAACCTCGAACTCCTGTATTTTCTCCTGAGTGATCACTCCGGCACCTTAAGCACAGTCGTCACGTTAAAAAACAAAAACTTTGTGGCATTTTAATGTCGAAGGAAAACTTAAGGTTTAAGCACTGCCTTAATGTCATCCCCTTTTCCTGCGACCATTCTTAGAAATGCTTGAACCCCATGGTCCAATGAAAAAGATTTAACCCACGAATCGGTCTTCACTTCGCCATTGACCATCAAATCAAGCGCCAACTGCACTTCTTCGGGTTTTGCGAGATAACTTCCGTAGACGATTTTGTCGGCGAAAATTATGTCATTGGTCTTTAGCCTCGTTTCATTTTCGCACAGCCCGACACACACCGCGGCTCCCCCGGGACGAAGGACGTCGAGTGATTGCTTGGCCGTTAACGCGGAAACTTGGGTATCAATTACTAAGTCCATCCCTTCGCCTACCGTTAGGTCCAAGAGTGTTTTCACGGTATCCTTTTCATAAGGATTAAAAGCTGCCTGGGCGCCTAAAAGGTTTGCTAGGTGCAATCGATCTTCATTCGGGTCCACGACCACCGTATCGGCTTCCAACAGAATCTGACAGGCTTGCTGGCACATCAACCCTAAAGGGCCGCCTCCTAAAATCAGGATTTTGCGGGGTACAAGATGTTTAATCAAGTTCACCACATGCACGGCATTTGCCAGGGGATCCGCAAGGCAAGCCTGTTCGGCTGACAATGTATCCGGCCAATGAAAAAGTGCGCTGGTGGGAACGTTCACGTATTCAGCAAAAGCCCCCGGACGATGCGTTCCAAAAACCTGAAGGCGACCGCATAAATGGGAATCGCCTCGGTCACATCGAACACAGGCTCCGCAGGAAACGAAAGCGTTGCTGACAACTTTTTGGCCAGGCACCCAAGGACTTGCTTGTGTTCCCACTTCCTCAATCGTGCCACAAAACTCGTGCCCCATGATGAGTGGTGGTCGCCGATGTCCATCGCGCGTTTTAAACGATTCAATTTCACTTTCGCTTATCCCACACGCGGCGATTCTAACGATCACTTCTCTTGGATCTCTGATTTCTGGCTGAGGGAGGTCGTTCCGAATTTCCAGTTTGTCATAATCTGGATAATTCAGTGCTTTCATGAGTCACGCGAGAATGCCAGAGATCAGGAGTTGGAGCGAGAGACTTCTGTTTGAGGGTTTTGGCTAAAAAAGAACCCGTAAACCTTAGTGTCCACCTTCCGCCGTCTCCAGCAAGATTCGGAAACCTAGGTCGCATCTGCGGGCGTCTTCAACCTCAAGTTTCCGGGTGTCGAGTGGCATCGAGCCGAGATTGCTTGTGGCCCACCCCCCCCCACGCTGGGCGTGAAGCATGATTTTCTCCGATTTTTTTGGGGCATCTTTTGGTTCGCCGCGCACCTGCACGTCCCTGATTTTTTCCGCACTATCTAAACACCATTCCCAGACATTCCCGGTTAAATCATAAACACCGAGTGCGTTCGGCAAAAATGATCCAACAGAAGCGGTTTCGCGAAATCCATCTGTATAATTCTTCAGGAAATCCCACGTTTCAGGAACATTACCCTCCTTTGATTCCACCCCTGCATAATTTCCTGAGGCAGACTTTAATTGACCTTCCTGAATAACGGGAAACTTTTTTAAGGCTTCACCTTCAAGGCCGGTGGCTAAAATCCATTCAGCCTCCGTAGGCAGTCTATATTTCTGATTGGATGCGAGCAATCCCTCGGCTCTTTCCCTCTTAGTCAGCCATTCGCAAAAGGCCATTGCGTCGCTCCAATTCACACCAACAACTGGGTGATTGTCCGTTTGATTAAACCCAGGGCTTCTCCATGTATTACCCCTAATTTTCCAACCACCCGACCCGAGTGAATACATATTTGAGTCGGCGTTATAACGTGTCGCATTAAAAAATTCCTTAAAATCTCGCAACCGCGTCTCCCATACACACACATGAAATTTACCTACGGCGACAAACTTCATTCCTAACGTATTTTCCCATGATTGAGATACCTCTGGACGCTTGGGTTGCGATGCGTTTAACCACCCTTTGTAATTTAAAAGCGCCATCACCTTACGCACACGCCGATCCTCGCTCTTCATCGCGCCTAAACTCTTCAACTTTTGCCCCGCTTCCCAGCCTGTATTCGGTTTTGATAACTCTAACGCCGCTTCAGCGCGCATCATCCAAATGTTGAGATTTTGAGGATGCTCCTTAGCGAAGGGCGTGGAGCGTTCAATAAATTCGTTTAATAACGCCGCGCGCTCGGGTAAATCATGTGTGTCCTGAGCTTTCTGGTTTATCAACTCGAGTGTATCCCACTCCAATCGAGCTTCATCTGAGAGCTTTAAATCAGGTAAACCTTGACCCTGCGCATGCCCAATAAAAACTTGACCCAAGAAAGCCAGAAAAAAAAGTGTGGAAACTATGGCTGGTCTAACCATCATAAATTTTATCCTCAGTAAATTTAATTCCAACATATACCTTATTTAATCATTGTTTCGATCCACTTAAAATTATATGTTTTTAACCTTCATTAACCAAATTAAATCTTATATGAAACTAAAATCAATTCTCTCGGGTGTTTTGCTTACCGCAACACTTCTTCCATTCTCGAACGCTACAGATTTTACTGTTGATGGGAAAACTTATAACACAACAAACTTAGTCACCACGGGCACCTTTTCCTCCGGAACAGCTGCTACAACTGCGGGAATGGCTTTACCCGTTGGAGTTACCACAAGCGCAGGCTCAGTTTCCGGGCTCGGCGATCACCAAATGAATTTCGGCCAAAATACACGCAGCGCTTATGATTTCACATGGGGTGCCGGCAACGGTCTCATTAATAATACAGGCGACGATTTTACGATTTTTGAAAACGGCAGCTCAGCTAACGCGGAAGGTTTTGCTGTATCGGTAAAAAAATTCGGCTCTAGTTCTTTCACAACCTTTCGTTATGAATTTGCCAATAGCTTCGATCCAACTACCCAAAACTTCAATGGTGCATGGCTGACCTCCTACAACTTAGATTCTTTTGGATTATCCGCTGGTGAATACATCACTGATATCAGAATCTCCTCCATTTTTGGAACCGAGGCTGCTAATCCTGACTTAGTCGATAATAACTCTGGGGAAGGAACGGTCCTGCTTTTCGGTGATGCAGGTTACGGTTCTGGTTTTACACTTTTCCAATCCACAACCACCGGAAACACCGGCGCTATTCATCCAGCCGCAAGTACGGATGCGGATATTGCTCATATCGTAGGTCTGCACGGCGTTCAAGCTGTGCCTGAACCTTCAACTTACGCCATGCTCGCTATCGGCGCTCTTTTTGCAGGTGTTGTATGGTTTAATCGCAGGAAACAAGCGGCCTCTGCGGTTGTTGTTTCTTAATCCCTTTTTTTCTCCCTTTCAAAAAGCGGCGCCTGTTATCAGTCGCCGCTTTTTACTTTTTAGCGGCAGCGCCGACCCAATTTATCGTTACCGCCGATTTTAGGTTCTGGTAACATCACTCATGCATCTCGATTGGTTTCTTAGCCACCTCAATTCCCCCAACCTCGATTTCAGCACTCTCACACAGCCTCCGCAAGTTTCTGAGTGGAGATCCGTTTCCCTCCCTTGCTACGCGCAAACCTCTTCGTTTGGCGCGCCTGAATTAAATCTCCTGCTCAATGAAGAATTTAAAAAACTGGATTGGATGGAATCGTGTCTCTGGATTTATAAATCTACTTTTACTGTCCTTGAACATGACGACGCTCATGATTGGCGTATCCGGTTTCACGGGATTGACTACCGCGCACGCGTTTTTCTAAACAACGATTTGATCACCGATCACGAAGGCATGTTCAGCTTTTGCGATGTTACAATTCCCCGCGAATTACAAGGTCAGTCCGTAACTTTACAGGTCGTTTTTTTACCGCCCAAAGAACTTTATAAAGACGACACAACATTTACCGGCAACGCCTCGCTGTTACACAAACCGGTTAATCACTTAAAAGCCCGTTATATGGTCGGTTGGGATTTTTGTCCCGCCCTGAAATGCGTAGGGATTTGGGACAAAGTCGAACTGTCCCTTGTTCCCTCTACACGGATCGAAAGTTTTATCGTTCAAACGGGTTCCTATAATACTGAGGTCGCCAATGTGACTCTTATTTTTGTTTTTAACAAGCTCGTGGCGAGGGGTGAAATAACCCTCAACGTGGACGGCCAAACAATCACGGTTCCTGTCGAATCATCCGACCGCATTGCTGTTTCGTTCAGCTTGAAGTCACCTCGATACTGGTGGCCAAACGATTTAGGTAGCCCGAATTTCTATTCCTTTTCAGTTCACCTTAAATCAGGAACCTCGAGTCATCATTTCGAAAGCCGGTTCGGCCTTCGCACGATCGCGCGATCCCTTGCCCCTGGCCAAAAACCAACGGATACCCCGGCCCAATTTATCATTAATGACAGGAAGGTGTGGTTAAAGGGCGCGAATCTAACTCCCTTTAGTTCTACTCCTGACATACTGGATCGAGAAAGATACTTCAGTGTTCTGAAACCTTTAAAAGACATGGGCGTCAATTTTCTAAGAGTCTGGGGCGGTGGACTAAAGGAAAAGGATTGCTTCTATGATCTATGCGATGAGTTGGGTTTCCTCGTCATGCAGGAGTTCCCCCTGGCTTGCCAAACCATTTCGGAACTGCCGGAATACCTGCGGCTCCTTGACCAAGAATGCCGGGCTATTGTCCGCCGAATTGGGCATCACTGTTGCCTCATTATCTGGACCGGTGGCAACGAACACTTCCATTTTTGGTCGGCGATAGATAGCGGCACTCCGCGTATGAACGCGATTAAGGAGCAAATAATCCAATTATTTGGCCTGCGTCCGGATGATCCTACGCGACGTGGGGGCGAGAGGATGGACCACCCGGCCTTGTTGCTCATGGGTAAAGTGGTTGCTGAGGAAGATGGCACACGGCCTTATAACATCACGTCTGCGATGGAAGGAGAAGGCGAAGCTCATGGGCCATGGACGTTCCGGCTGGAAATCGGGGATCACCGTTTTCGTGACTTTGAATTTTATGAATTTTGGCGCAACCGGTCGGACGCTCTTTGTTCCGAAAGTTCTATCTCAGCAGCGGCCACCTTGAAGACTATGGCAAAAATTTTGGGCATGCCGGAATCACAGGCGTCGAGTCTCACTCAAGCAGAAATGACTTCGCCACTTTGGAAAACGCACAAGGCGTTCCACGCAGCATGGGATAACCTTAAAGACAACTGGCTCGATATCCCTGTGTGCGAACATTTTTTTGGTGAACTGAAAACGCTCGCCGATATTATTTTTGCAAGTCATTACCTGCAATGCGAAGGAACTCGCTTTTTTATCGAAGAACTTCGTCGCAAGCAGGGTCAAACGACAGGTATGGCGTGGTGGGGAATCAACGAACCCTTCCCTTCCCTTGCCGGTAACGCACTCATCGATTTCTTCGGAGAACAGAAACCCGCGTGTACCGCCCTCAAACAGGCTTTTGTACCTGTGCTCGTTTCAATCGGCTATGATCACTTGGTCACTGATTGCTTTCGCGGACAGGTTTTCGTCACCAACAGTTTGCACGAAAGCAAAGCCGTCGATCTCACGGTTGTCGTTGTGAGTTCTACTCAGGAAAAAACGATAATGAAATCACTCGTGATTCCTCCTTACACATCTGAACTTGTCCTCACACTTGATCCATGTCCCCTTGGCTCAAATGAATCCGTCCAAGCTCAAGTAACTTATCGCGTCGCGGGTGAATTAGCTGAGCACACCAAATGTTACCGTCTCTTTGGGAAAGGCGCCCCTCACCCCTTAAAATCCCTGCTGCTTTTGGACCCCGCCCCCGCAGACCTGATTTCTAAAATGTAATCGTCACCGGAAAACACCTTATGTTTCAATGTCCTGAAGACTCACATTCACCATTTACACTTTAGCCATGGTACAAAATCCCTTCGGAATATTACCCACTCTTGCCCCATTTACTTTTGGAACGGCTAACTGCAACGATCCCATGAACGCAACCCATATACGGGTTATTCACGAGGCAATGGAAGCAGATGTGTGGTTTCATAGTGCGCGCATGTACGGAAACTCTTACGAAACGCTCCGTCGCGCGTTCGATGAAACACCGGGGGAAAAACCGAAAATGATGATCAAGGTTCATGGGGAAGACGCTCAGGAATTGCGAAAATGGACCGAGGAAGCCCTCAGTGTTTTAGGGATTGACCAGATTGGTTTAGCTCAGATTTGTGGGCGCCCAAGGTTGACTGAAGACCTCATGCCCGGATGTCCCCTCCACGAAATGATGATCACACTTAAGAAAGAGGGCAAAGTAGGTGGGTACATCCTCGAATGTTTTCGACCCTCGAGTGAGGATCAAGTGGGCATCGCTGAACGAGGGCTTTTTGACGCTTTTATCTTTTATTACAATATAGTGGACCGCGAAGTGAACAACCGACTGTGGGATGTGTTGAGAGCCAAGAACACGAATATCCTCGCGTTGCGCACCCTTGGCGGCGGCCCAGATGCGATGGGGTACACCGGGGACAGGACCGATCAGTTTCAACAACAGATGCGTGACAGAATAGAATCAATTTTTGCGGCCTCCGGTTGCGCCGATAAGTTAGAGTTTCGCCTGCGGTTCTGTGTGAGTCATCCCCAAGTGAAAACCGCAATCGGCGGAACGGCCAACCCCTCTCATCTGGCACAGCTTCTAAAACTAAACTCCGGCCTCTCCGGCCTCCCCGCCCTCAACCCGGAAACCCTCGCATCCATCGACGCAATACATCGAGAATTTTTTGGTTAGTAAATTTTTAGAGTTGAAGCGCTGTGAGCGTTGAGCACAGACAAGATTTTCTATGCCACATGGAGGTCCGACCCCTAGCGGGTTCGGGGTAAAGAGTAGAATAGACAATCCTGTCTGTTTCTCATCGGCTCAGGCCGCATGAAGTTTATGTTCGAGTGGGACAAAGCGGATTTCAACCCGCTATTCCAGAGCTTGGCAAGCTGTCGTTGGGTCAGATGATGTTTCTCCCTCAATGCATGAAGCTTTCGGGCGACATCCGCATTGGCCTGTGCGGCCTCCATCTCCATCTGCCGTTTGGGATGTCCCTCGAAATAACGACGGTGATGGTTTTGCGTTTCCGTGTCATAATCACTTCTCCTGGTAGGTGTGCTTCTTCGGGTTTGTTTTGAATTTTTTCATCCGTTCGACAGCCTTTTCGATTTCCTCAGGTGGCACTGCGGCTTCCTTTAGATAAACAATTGACATTCTCTCTCTAATATAGAAATCTGGGACCCAAGATAGGACACGAGGTCCAGAAACAGACAGAAATAAACTCTGCCTAATCATGTTAGGCAACCTTCACCCCCAAGGATTGCTCATGAACTTCTTCGTTGCTAAGAACCAACAGAGACACGGCCCTTACACAGAGGACGAAGTACGTTCAAGGATCATGTCAGGACAATTTGCCAAGAGCGATGCTGGATGGCACGAAGGCCAAGTTGACTGGAAACCACTCTCGCAGTTGTTGGTCTACTTGCCTGACGGACCGTCCATATTGCCGCCACTTCCTCAGAAGTCGTCTGGACTCGCGAAAGCCTCTTTCATTATTGCTATGGTCGGCATCGGTATCTGGTTGATACTTCTTTCGGCTGCCGTAATAGGTGTCAGTTCTGGCGCTCAGGAAACACACCCGCTCATGATAATCGTTGGGCTTTTAATGTTCGCAGGTATGGCCGCAAACTTGGCGGGTGCTGTTTTAGGCACCATCGCCCTTACGATGAGCATTTCCAATAGATGGATGGCGGTTGCTGGATTGATTGCCAATGGTCTGGAAATTTTTGGCGTCGTGATGTTGATGGTTATTGGATCAGCACAAAGATAACCCCGTTACTCTAAAGATCCTTCCCAATGCAACAACGTCCATGATTAATGAACTGACCCCTCAAAGGCCATCGACCGGTTTGGCTTTGACATACTTTCGACAATTCCTTCTTCACCGTTCGTGTCTCATAATTTAAATATGTAGGCCGTTCGCAACTCTCGGGAACGAATCCCAAAGGGATTCCGCCAAATAGCCCAGGGTTGCAAAGCTACCCTGGGTATATGCTGTAAAAACCGCACAACCCAAAAGGGGTTGCCTATCAATTTAAATGGTGGCTTGCCCGCAAGTTCTGACGCCTAAGCAAAGAGGGACTCAGCCCCAATCTCAGAGTTGCCGAGCTACCCCTATCGTAGACTTTCAAACTTTGTAACAGATTCCCAATATCTTGCTAAATTCATGACAGATTACACTAAAGCAGACAGTCACTTAAAAAAATGTTTTGCCAGATGTTAGATTTGACCTAAGTTTTGAGCGTCAAGGACGGTGGAGTCTGAGCTTACAAACCCCGCCAGGGCAGGAATGCAGCAACGGTAGTATGACTTGCGTCTGTCGCCGTCCTTGGCATTTTTTTTAAACTGCGCGGGTTCGAGGTAAAATAAGAATGTTATACCAGGTTTTAGCCAGAAAATACCGGCCTCAACTTTTTGAAGAAGTTGTAGGTCAAGACCATATCACCCGGACCCTTTCAAACGCCATTCAACAAAACCGTATCGCGAATGCGTACCTGTTCGTTGGACCGCGGGGCACTGGAAAAACATCGACCGCCCGCATTTTCGCCAAAGCTCTCAATTGCGAAAAAGGGCCCACGACTCATCCCTGCAATGTTTGTCCTATTTGCCAGGATATCTCCAAGGGCACTAGTTTTAACGTCCTAGAGTTCGATGCGGCTTCGAATACTCAGGTTGAAAAAATCCGAGACATTATTCTGGATACCGTCAAATACGCCCCTACTTCGGGTCTGTACAAAGTGTATCTGATCGACGAAGTGCACATGCTTTCGAACCACTCGTTCAACGCGCTTTTAAAAACTCTGGAAGAACCTCCGGCGCACGTCAAATTCATCTTCGCCACGACCGATCCTCAAAAGATTCCTGGAACCATTCTGAGCCGCTGCCAAAG
>Ga0163154_10001983_pt1 | contig 30680 bp, 26 predicted proteins | sample OliLakLV19MP9P1_FD_148649 | JGI IMG/M metagenome (GOLD analysis project Ga0163154, IMG submission 148649) | Freshwater microbial mat bacterial communities from Lake Vanda, McMurdo Dry Valleys, Antarctica - Oligotrophic Lake LV.19.MP9.P1 | ecosystem: Environmental > Aquatic > Freshwater > Lake >... | reverse complement strand
TGTCTGACCAAGCGCCCACACAAGACACTCCGAATCTGTTGTGAAAGAACCGTCCCGCTTCACCACTCCCCCAACATCTCGTCGGGTGAGCCAGCAATCATACTTCAAGTTCGATGGCTGTCAACACCTTTATTTCGGCAGCTTTGAAACCATTTGGTTTCTGTCAGCTCGCCGCCACATCGGCGCCAGGGGTGCGGACACTACGTAAACGGAACAGAGCTTAAGCTCTAGGACTTAGGCGGATAGCCGCAGTCCTCCAGGAGATTCAAATACGAATATGTCGTCGATCAGAATCCGCGGTGCAAGAACGCATAACCTCAAGAATATCTCGCTCGATTTGCCACGCGACCGCTTGATTGTAGTGACGGGTCTTTCTGGATCGGGGAAGAGCTCGCTTGCATTCGACACCATTTACGCAGAGGGGCAGCGACGTTACGTGGAATCGCTGAGTTCCTACGCGCGCCAATTTTTGTCCATCATGGAAAAGCCTGATGTCGACACTATTGAGGGTTTGTCGCCAGCCATCTCTATTGAGCAAAAGTCGACGTCGCACAATCCGCGTTCGACCGTGGGTACCGTAACCGAGATCTACGACTACCTGCGCCTGCTGTATGCGCGAGTTGGCACGCCGCACTGTCCAGATCACCACATTGCACTCGCGGCGCAAACCGTCAGCCAGATGGTGGATGCGGTGCTCGCGCTGCCCGAAGAGCACCGCTATATGTTGCTCGGGCCCGTGGTGCGGGGACGCAAAGGCGAGCATCAGCAAGTGTTCGAGCAGTTGCGGGCGCAGGGTTTCGTTCGCGTGCGGGTCAACGGTGAAGTGCACGATATCGATGCGCCGCCTGCACTTGCGCTGCGCAGCAAGCACACGATTGAAGCGGTGGTCGATCGCTTTCGTCCACGGGCTGACTTGAAACAGCGTCTCGCGGAGTCGTTTGAAACTGCGTTGCGACTGGGAGACGGCTTGGCCATTTTGGCGCCGATGGATGCCGGTGGCGCCGCGGAGACGCTTTATTCCGCCAAATTCTCATGCCCGATTTGCGATTACAGCCTGCAGGATTTGGAACCCCGCTTGTTTTCGTTTAACTCTCCGGTCGGTGCTTGCAGTTCCTGTGATGGCTTGGGCGTCACCCAGTTTTTCGACCCCGCTCGAGTGGTTGCCCATCCTGATCGGCCGATGTCGGGTGGCGCGATTCGCGGTTGGGATAAACGCAATCCCTACTACTTTCAAATGCTGCAGGCCTTGGCGCGTCACTATCAGTTCGATGTGAACACACCTTGGAGTGCCATCGACGAGCCGATCCGCCAGCAGATTCTGTTTGGCAGCGCGGGTGAACTCATTGAGTTTCGCTACTTCGGCGAAGGCAAACACGGAATCGCACGCAAACAGCCGTTTGAGGGTGTGGTTACCAACTTGGAGCGCCGTTATCGCGAAACGGATTCGGCTGCGGTACGCGAAGAACTGGCCAAGTACATTAGCCACCGCAGTTGCCCGGACTGCACGGGTGCGCGTCTGAATCGATCGGCTCGCAATGTGCGGGTGGATGGTCGCGCCATACATGAGTGCTCGGCTTTGCCGGTGGCCACTGCGTTATCGGTGTTCGACCAGCTGACGCTGCCAGGTTGGCGGGGTGAGATCGCAGTGAAAATCGTCAAAGAAATCCGCGAGCGACTGCGTTTTCTCGCCGATGTAGGGCTTGAATATCTGACTTTGGATCGTTCTGCGGAAACACTGTCCGGCGGCGAAGCGCAGCGCATTCGCCTAGCCAGTCAAATCGGCGCGGGACTGGTCGGCGTCATGTATGTGCTCGACGAGCCATCTATAGGGCTGCATCAGCGCGATAACGAGCGCCTGCTGGGCACCTTGATGCGTCTGCGCGACTTAGGCAACACGGTCATCGTAGTGGAGCACGATGAAGATGCCATGCGTCTTGCCGATCACATTGTCGATATTGGTCCGGGTGCTGGCGTTCACGGCGGGCGCATCGTTGCGCAAGGCAACTTCGCCGATATCCTCGCTGCGCCAGAATCGGTCACCGGCATGTATTTGAGCGGTGCGCGCTCCATAGATATCCCGATTGAGCGTCGAAAGCCGGAGGCCAAGCGCTGGTTGAAGCTCAAAGGCGCCAGTGGCAACAACCTGAAGAATGTCGATCTGGATCTGCCTGCGGGCTGTTTTGTGGCCATCACCGGGGTTTCTGGGTCCGGCAAATCAACCCTGATCAACGACACGCTGTTCCAGATCGCAGCAACGCGGCTGAACGGCGCGAGTGGGCAGCCCGCTCCGTTTCGCGACATCAAACATTTGGATTTGTTCGACAAAGTGGTCGACATCGATCAGAGCCCGATTGGTCGCACGCCACGTTCCAATCCGGCGACTTACACCGGCTTGTTCACGCCGATGCGCGAATTGTTCGCCCAAGTGCCGGAGTCGCGATCACGTGGTTATTTGCCCGGCCGTTTTAGCTTCAACGTCAAGGGCGGTCGCTGCGAAGCGTGCCAGGGCGACGGCATGATCAAGGTGGAAATGCACTTTCTGCCGGATGTCTACGTGCCATGCGATGTGTGCAGCGGCAAGCGCTACAACCGCGAAACCCTCGAAGTTCAATACAAAGGTCACTCCGTTGCCGATGTGCTGGCGATGACCGTTGAAGATGCAATGAAGTTGTTTGCGCCGGTGCCAACGCTGGCCCGCAAACTGCAAACCTTGACGGATGTCGGGCTCTCCTACATCACCCTTGGGCAAGCAGCCACCACGCTATCAGGCGGTGAAGCGCAACGCGTGAAACTGGCTAGCGAGCTTTCGCGGCGTGACACCGGGAATACGCTCTATATCCTGGACGAACCGACCACCGGATTGCATTTCCACGACATCGATCAACTGCTCGGCGTGTTGCATCAGCTGGTTGAGCGCGGCAATACGGTGGTGGTGATCGAACACAATCTCGATGTGATCAAGACCGCCGACTGGGTGATTGATCTGGGCCCCGAAGGCGGCAACGGTGGCGGCGAGATCATCGCCATTGGCACGCCAGAGCAGATCGCCAAGAATCCGCGCTCCTACACCGGCCACTTCTTAGCGCCGGTTCTGGCCAAGTCGAACGCGGTCGTGGAGTAACTGAGAGAGGCGTGCAGAGGGCGCTACACTGGGTCAGAGCCTGCTCTATTCGATAGCTGGGCACTGCTGTACTTGATGTTCGATTCTTGCGATCAAACGCCACTTTCCGTTCGACTGCTTTTGCCACGTGTACACAAGCGAAGTAGGAAACTCACACGATTCCAAAGTCACCTTTGCTCCAACCGGCTGATTGGGAAAATTCAGAATCGGATCTTCACAATGAAGTTCATTGCATGTCTTTGGATCAAAATTCAATTTTTTCAGATTGCCGCACACGGCCGAAGCTATTGAAACCTTCGTATATTCGACCGTTGGGGCAAATGCCTGCTCGAAAGACCTCGCGCCAACTCCGAGGGGATTTTCAGAGCTCTGCGCAAACCGCCTAAACGCTAGCTGAATTTGCGCCAATTCAGCGGAGCCCTTTCTATATTCCTTTTCGCTAATACGTCCCATACAGTCGGAAGTGATGGATTCTTGGGCGAAACCAAAATTTGTCGTGAGCAGGAACGTCGACAGAATACAAACTCTCATGCTCATGGACCTGCAGTTGCGACACCCAATTGGTGACGAAATGAGACTGGCATGGTCCGCTTACACTAATCGACATTTTAGTTCGGCGTCCCAAGCCCAGTAGGAGCGTGCACCTACAACGTCTTCGTCCATCGCCGGGCGCGGGCGCACACGTCGAGCTTGGAAACGACGCTGCACACGTGGTTCGTGAACGTAGCTACGACGGCGTTCAACCTGGCATCCTGTCGGGCTTTCCTCGCGAGTGCGCCGGAAGTCCTTTTGGCGATCATTACCCAGGCTCGAATTGATTTTGAAGGCTATGGCTCTACTTTCGAGTCTGCGCTATGCCAAAAGGCCGTCCGGCGGGCTGCGCGTCGCAACGGCGTCTGCGGCGTCTGCGACCCCAACGGAAGAGCCATTGGCTACGCGCCGCGCCTTGCATCCGCTTAAGCCACACAACGCATCTCACGCGCAAAGTCCGACAGGCTGCTAGAAACCTCAGTTGACCGCTTCCCAATACCGGCACCTCAATGGTATCGGATTTAGACCTATGCGCCGCCCACATCCGCCGGAGCAGTGCGCCATTCGCATGTCAGCCATGATCAGGCTTGCAGATTAGTCCAAAATTAACCCGGCCGCGGTCGCCCCCGTTGCCTTACGCGGCCCTGACCTTAGCGCTTTGACCCCTGCACCAATCCCAATTCCAGCGCTTTAAGGACAGCGCGCGTGCGATCGCGGACGCCGAGCTTGGAGAGGATGTTGGATACGTGATTCTTGACGGTGCCCTCGGCGACGTCGAGCGAGCGTGCGATCTCCTTGTTGGAGTAGCCACCCGACATCAAACGCAGGATTTCGGTCTCGCGTTCGGTCAGCGGATCGGGTTCATCGAGGCTCGCGAACTTGTTTTCTAAATGACTGACGCCGCGAAACAAGCGATCGGTCAGTCCAGGCTGTACCAAAGATCCGCCCGCGGCCACGGTCTTGATGGCATTCACCAACTGGTCGAGCGACACGTCTTTTAACAAGAAGCCGCGTGCACCCGCGCGCAAGCCGTTGAGGACCAATTGATCCTCGTCGAAGGTGGTCAGAATGATCGTAGGTGGCAGTTCGCCGCTGCGGGACAGGTGTTCGAGCACTTCCAAGCCTGATTTACCCGGCATGCGTAGATCCAAGAGCACCACGTCCGGCTTGACTTTGGGAATCTCGGCGATCGCTTCTTCACCATCGCGTGCCTCGCCGATGACCTGCACGGCGTCGGACAATTCCAACAAACTGCGTACGCCCTGACGAACCAATGTTTGATCGTCTACCAAAAACACTCGAATCATGACTTGCTCTCCAAAGGTAGGCGGGCCAGAACGACGAATCCATACCCTGGACGGGTCTCGATGTCCAATGATCCTCCAAAAATCTCCAAACGCTCACGCATTCCAGTCAATCCGTTGCCAGCCTTAACTTCCAGCGCGCCTCGACCGTCGTCACGGGCGACTAATTCCACATCGTCGCCGTCAAACCGAAAAGCTAACCACAAATTTCGTGCGCGGGCGTGGCGCATCGCATTGGTCAGAATCTCTTGCGTCAGGCGCACCAGCACCTGGGCGCGCCGGGCATCGGCAATTCGAAAAGGATCCGGCAAGGACAGATGCACGCTCGGCGCCGGAACTGAAGCCACCAATTCGTGCAGCGTGCTATCCAGATCGACGGTGTCGCTGCCGCGCAAGGCACTTACGACTTGACGCACATCGGAGAGCAATTGTTTGCTGACCGATTGGGCTTGTTTGACATGGTCCAAGGCTTTGCCGGTGACCAAATGACTGGCTACTTCCAAGTTCAATGCCAGCGCGGTCAAATGATGGCCAACGACGTCGTGTAATTCGCGCGAAATGCGCAGACGCTCGCCAGCGCGCTCACCCTCGGCCAACAGCAATTGCGTGGCGCGCAGTTCGGAATTGACCACGCGCAATTCCTCGCGTGCCTCCGTTTGCCGCCGCGCCACGTAGGAAGTCATAAAAATCAAGGTCGACAAACTTAAGTACAAGCCCACCTGCAGCGCCGCATCCAGTGCACTAAAGCTGGGCCTAGCCATAAACACCGGCAACATGCCGACGTTCTGTAATAGCAGCCAAAACACGCCTTGTCCGAGCGGTAACACCCACGGCAATACGCTGGCGCAGACCATCAGCAAAATGGCACCAATGCCAGTACCGGTGACGTGACCGATCGCCAGCGCCGACATCGTCATCGCCACTAGGGTGGCCAAATACACCCAACGGCGCGCCGCGGAATCGATCTCACGGGTCAGAATCCAATAACTGAGCGCAAAGACGCCATAGGCAAGCACGGTGCCGAGCACCTCGGGCTGCGCGTCCGCTGCTCGCAATCGGGGGATAAACGGCAAGGAGAGCCCCACACAAACCCAGGTAAACAGGCCCGCGTAGCGCAATAGCTGACTCTGCGAGTAGGTGCGGATAAAACGCATGGGGTGTGATTCAAGTCCGTGGAGTGGCTTTACGCCGAATGTGCAGCCTAACGGTCGTTTGCGCCGCGCGGAAAGACCATTAGTCATGCGCGGTCGCCGAGTTCGGCCTAGGCGTGCATAATTCACGCGTCCCGCTGATTTTAGAACGGCGGTAAAATCCCATAGGTTGTTTCGATGACGAGCCTAGCACCGGAATGTCTTTGATTTTACGCGATATCGATGCCGTGGACTTGCAAGCAGTCTGGGCACTCAACAACTCCGCTGGCCCCGGCATTGTGCCGATCGCCTGGGAGCGCATGCGTCATCTCTTTGATGTGGCACGCTATTTTCGAATCGCCCGCTACAGCGGCGAACTGGCCGGCTTTCAAATAGGCCTGTCGCCAGAGGCTGACTACGACAGCCCCAATTTTTTGTGGTTCCGTGAGCATTGTGCCGATTTTCTGTACATCGACCGGATCGTCATCGATTCGCGCTTTCGGCGCCACGGCATTGGTCGGGTGTTTTACGCCGACGTGCTCAGTTTTGCCGAAGTTCGTTATCCACAGCTCACTTGCGAGGTGTTTATTGAACCGCGCGATGACGTTTCCCTGGTGTTTTTTGGCACAAACGGCTTTCAAGAGTGCGCGCAGCAGGCGCTGCCCAATGGCCGTCGGGTTAGTTTGATGGTCAAAGAAATGAAAGCGTATCCGTTCGTGCAGCAGACCTATCGCACTGCGGACGCCGTTGCGCCACAGGAATTGAACACTGATCGCCTGACACACCGGAGCGCCTGATGGCGCGTCGCGGCGATCTGGCCACTAACGCACGCGACGGCGCAGTTTTCGAACTGCGATCCGGCCAGTTTTCGCTGATGGTGCTGGCCATTCGCCATCTGGATCTTTTGCAACTGCAAACGGACTTGACCGATCACGTCGCGTCCGCGCCTTCGCTGTTGCGCGGCGCGCCGGTCGTACTGGATCTGAACCCGCTATCGCAGCTGGCCGATCCTGGTTTGTTGCGCGAGTTGATCAACCGGGTGGAACAAGCGGGCCTAAAGGTGCTCGCGCTGGCGGCCAATGCGGGCATTGAGGCTGCGGCTAAGGCACTCGGCTTGCCCATTTTGGGCGTAGATCGCAAACGTACGCGGTTGATTGATGCGGAACCCGTCAGTGAAATAGAGGCGCTCAACCCAGCGCCGGAACCTGCGCCTAGTGAAGTGAGCGGATTGCAGTCGCCTTTGGTCCTGCAAGGCCCGATCCGCGGCGGCCAACAGGTCTATGCACGCGGCCGAGACTTGATTATTACCGGCGCGGTCAGCGCCGGCGCCGAGGTTGCCGCCGATGGCTGTGTGCACGTATATGGCCGTCTGAGCGGAAAAGCCTTGGCCGGCGCTGCTGGAGACTTGCGGGCACGTGTGTATTGCTTGAGTTTTGCTGCCGAATTGGTCTCAATTGCGGGCAACTTCAAGGTTTTTGAATCCGCCTCGCGCGAGGTTGCGGGCAAGGCGGTCGAGATTTTTCTGGACGATGGTCGCTTAGAGATCCGTCCCTTACGTATTTGAGGAGAGAAACTTGGGCGAAATCATCGTCGTGACTTCCGGCAAAGGTGGCGTTGGAAAAACCACCACCAGTGCCAGTCTGGCCTGTGGCTTCGCTAAGCGTGGCAAGAAGACCGTCGTGGTCGATTTTGACATCGGCCTGCGTAATCTCGACTTGATCATGGGCTGCGAACGCCGTGTCGTGTATGACTTTGTCAATGTCATCAACGGCGATTGCACGCTGAAGCAAGCGCTGATCAAGGACAAACGCTTCGATAACCTCGCGGTTTTGGCCGCTTCGCAGACCAAAGACAAAGACGCGCTGACCCAAGAAGGCGTCGCCAAGATCATCGACGATCTCAAGGCGGAATTTGACATCGTCATTTGCGATTCGCCCGCCGGCATTGAGCGTGGCGCGTTTTTTGCCATGTATTTCGCCGATCGCGCGGTGGTGGTGGTCAACCCGGAAGTATCGTCGGTGCGCGATTCCGATCGCGTGCTGGGCATCATGGCAAGTAAATCGCGACGCGCCGAACAAGGCCTGACAGCGGTCAAAGAGCATCTGTTGCTGACCCGCTACTCGGCAGATCGCGTTGAAAAGGGCGATATGATGAGCATCGCCGATGTCGAGGAGATTCTCGGCGTCAAGGTGATCGGTGTGATTCCCGAGGCACCGGAAGTGCTGTCGGCTTCCAATTCGGGTGTCCCGGTGATTCTGGATGAACAAGCCGATGCGGGCCTAGCGTACACGGACGCCGTAGCCCGATTGCTGGGCGAAGAGCGGCCGATGCGCTTTGTGGAACCCAAACGCAAAGGCTTCTTCCAACGTATGTTCGGAGGCTAGCGATGAGCATCTTTGACCTGTTCCGGCCACGCCCAAAAAACACCGCAAAGTTGGCCAAGGAACGGTTGCTGATCATCGTCGCCCAGGAACGCGGCGCGCATTCGGCTCCGGATTTTTTGCCGTTGCTGAAGCGCGAATTACTGGAAGTGATTCGCAAGTATGTCAACGTCGATCCCGATGCGGTGCAAGTCAACGTGCGCAGCGACGGCGATCAGGAACTGCTCGAATTGTCGGTGACGCTGCCGGACAAGGCGTAGTTGTTGGTGGCTGGTGGCTGGTGGTTGACCGCAAAGCGGCTGCCTGCGCGAAAGTTCGGCGACGTCGGCTGCAAAGCTATCTATTGAGTGAACCGTATGGATGCCGATGCAGTGGTCAATCCGCTCGCGCCCGAGGTTGTGCGGCTGGGCGACGTGGACGACCAAAGCGTTGCCAAGCTCCTTGCGCGTTTCGGTCTGCAATTGCGCAGGGTGCCGGCGCATACGGCGATTCCTGGCAGTTATTGGGGCGATTGCGAAGCGGGCCTGATCGCCGACCACCTGTATGCGCGCATCGATACACCCTTGCATTCGATCCTGCACGAAGCCTGTCACTGGATCACCTGCACCGCGCAGCGCCGCGCCAATTTGCACACCAACGCCGCCGATTGCGAGGCAGAGGAAGGGGCAAGCTGTTATCTGCAGATCGTCCTGGCCGACGATCTGCCCGGTTTTGGCCAAACCCGCGCGCTGATCGATATGGACGCCTGGGGTTATAGCTTTCGCTTAGGATCGGCCAAAGCCTGGTTTGAGCAAGACGCGCAGGACGCTCAAGATTGGCTGCAAAACGCCGGATTGATTGATTTGCAGCAACGACCGACTTACCGTGTGCGCCAGAAGGATGATCCTAGAAACCTCAGTTGGACGGGGTAGCGTGTGCGGTTATGGGGGGTGCAGGGCAAGACGCAATGAGGCGGAATGGTTGTTCCATTCCAACGAGTTGCAACGCAGCCATGTCCCGGCACGCAAGCTGTGCTTGCGTGCGTTCGAACCGGCGCGCCGCATGCGGCGCAAGCCGCCGGTTCTCACCCGCCAGAACCCAGAACCGTGCAATCTGCCCCGTAGCGCACTCACCCAATGGGTGAAAGAGCGAAATTGCTGAAAAGCCAAAAGAATCATCGTGATATGGGTATTAAGAAGCGGTCAACTGAGGTTTCTAGGATGATCCTAACCAGCCTGGTTAAAGGGGACCGTTGCGCAGCGAACCTGCGCTAGTTTTGCTGGGGAACCCTTGAGGAACTCGTCTTTCCCGCAAAAACGGGAATCTGGTCATTCCGTCAGTAGCGGAAAAAAACCGGATTCGTGCGCTCGCGGGAATGACGATCCCGGGTTCAACCTAACGGCCATGGCTCGCAGCCACCTGGAATCATGAAAGTCTCCGCAGGGGGCTGTCTGGATCGCCGACTTGTAGTCGGCTCTCTTGGCTTTGCGCTTCCAGGTCACCTGCGACTTTGCACAGCAGCACCGCCATTCCCTACAATCCGCTTCCCACCGCCGGAGCTACGCCCGTGCGTATTCTGCTTACCTTGTTGCTCACCCTTGGCGTCTGTGCCGTGCATGCCGCTGAAACGCTGACCATTGACCGCCTCGTTGAGGATCCTGCCTTGTCTGGAACTGCACCACGCTCGCTCAAGCTCGCGCCGGACGGCCAGCGGGTCAGTTTTTTGCGCGGTAAAGATGACGACCAAACAATGTTTGATTTGTGGGAATACCACGTGCCCAGCGGCCAAACGCGCATGTTGGTCGACTCGGCCAGTTTGGGTGGCGGTGGCGATGAACAATTGTCAGATGAAGAAAAGGCGCGCCGTGAACGTCTGCGTATCGCCGGCACGTCGGGAATTGTTGAATATCAATGGTCGGCCGACGGTAAACAGCTGTTATTCCCGATTGCCGGCTCATTATTTGTCTATCGCATCGGCGCCAAACCTGACGAAGCGGTGCGCGAGTTAACTCGCGCCACGGACGGTTTTGCTACCGACCCGAAGTTTTCGCCGCAAGGTCGCTATGTCAGTTTTGTGCGCGATCGCAGTTTGGTGGCCATTGAAATTAGCACGGGCAAAGAACTAGCCCTGAGCCCCAAGGCGCAAGCGACGGTGAGTTATGGCATGGCCGAATTTGTCGCGCAGGAAGAAATGGATAGGCTCACCGGTTATTGGTGGGCACCCGACGATAGCGCTGTGGCCTATGCGCGGGTCGATGAGGCACCTGTTGCCATCGAGAAGCGCTTCGAAATTTACGCCGACCGCACCGAAGTGATCGAGCAGCGTTATCCGGCCGCCGGCAAAGCCAATGCGGAGGTGCGTCTTTTTTTACACAGGATTAAAGCGCCGGACGATATTGAAATCGATCTTGGCGCTGATGCAGACATCTATCTGGCGCGGGTGAACTGGTTACCCAACGCCGCCGCGTTGATAGTGCAGCGGCAAAGCCGTGATCAGCGCCAGCTTGATCTGCTGCTCGCCGATGCCACATCCGGCAAGAGTTCGCTGATTCACCGTGAAAAAAGTAAGACCTGGGTGAATTTGCACAACGCTTTGCGCGTCTTGCCCGACTCGAAGAGTTTCATTTGGTCGAGCGAAAGCAGCGGCCATGCGCATTTGGAATTACGTGCAATCGATGGCAGCTTGATCCGGCCTATCACCCAGGGGCCATGGGTGGTTGATGATGTTTTGGCGCTGGACGCCAAACGGCGGCGTATTTATTTCAGCGGCAACGCGGACGATCCACGCGAGCGCCACGTTTATGTCATGTCACTGGATACCAAAACGCCCAATTCGCCCACCCAAGTGACGCTCTACAGCGGTTGGCACGACGCCGTTTTCAGCGACGATGCACGGGTGTTTGTCGACACCTTTTCAAACGAAAATACGCCGCCGCAGGTACGCTTGTTTGACGCCGCCGGTAAGGAACTGGCCATTCTGCAGGCCAATGCCGTGGATGAAGATCATCCCTACTATCGCTATCTAGACGCCCACCGCAGCCCAGAATTTGGCACCCTGCAAGCATCCGATGGCCAAACGATGCACTATCGGTTGATCAAACCGCTGGGCTTTGTCGAAGGCAAACGCTATCCGGTGGTGGTGCGGGTGTATGGCGGTCCGCATGTGCAATATGTGCAGCGTCGCTGGGATGAGCGTTGGGGTTTGTTTGACCAAGTGCTAGCGCAGCGTGGTTTTATTGTTTATTCCTTGGACAATCGTGGCAGTGATCGGCGTGGCGTGGAGTTTGAGTCACCGATCCACCGGGCGATGGGCGGTCCGGAAGTAGACGACCAAATGGTCGCCATTCGTTGGCTGGCGCAACAGAGCTTTGTGGATGCCAAACGCATCGGCGTATTTGGCTGGAGTTATGGCGGTTACATGTCTTTGATGCTGCTCGCTAAACACTCCAACGAAGTGGCAGCAGGCGTGGCGGTCGCACCGGTTAGCGAATGGCGTTTATACGACACCCATTACACCGAACGTTATATGGACGACCCGCAGAAGTATCCAGCTGCCTACGAGCAGAGCGCGGTTTTCGCCCACCTCGCCGGTCTGCGCAGCCCGCTCTATCTGATCCACGGCATGGCCGATGACAACGTGCTGTTTACCCATTCCACGCGCCTGATGGCAGAACTGCAAGAGCGCGGAACGCCATTCGACCTGATGACCTATCCAGGCGGCAAACATGGGCTGGCAGGTCAGGCGACCCGCAAACACGTCTATACCGCGATCGTCAGTTGGCTAGAGCGGCAACTGCAGGCTAAGTGATCGGGTGCAATTTATGAAACATCAGGGCTCCTGCCGTCACTTTCATCATTCTGTAGGTGCTAGCTTCAGCAAACTACTTCCGTAGTTCGCAGGCTTAGGCTACATTTCGCAGAAGTCTCTTCAGGTTTGGGCGAATGGCGAGCAATGTTCAATCTACAACGCTCACGGGACTATCCGGCGTAGCGCGCCGCTTGGTTTCGGAGGGCGCGTTGTCGGAATCGGATGCTCGAAAAGCCTCCGAGGCCTCGTCCAAGCAGCGCGTTTCGCTGATTGCCTATCTAATCGAAAATGGACTTGCCGATCCACGCGCAACCGCTGCGGCGGCCAGCCAGGAGTTTGGCGTCCCGCTGTTCGATGCATCCGCTATCGATTTGAAACAGGCTCCGATCAAGGCGATCGAACCTGCGCTGATGGAAAAACACCGCGCGGTACCGCTCTACAAACGCGGCAATCGCATGTTCATCGGCATCGCTGATCCCACCAACGATCGCGCGCTCGAAGAAATCAAGTTTCAGTCGAAAATGCTGGTCGAACCGATCATCGTTGATGACAACACGCTGACTCGGCTGATTGAACAAGCGATGGCGCAGGGCGACACGATCACCGAGGGCATGGAGGATTCGGAAGGTCTGGAGAACCTGGATGTTCAAAGTGGAGACGACGATATGGAGGGCGCATCGTCGGCGTCTGGCGTGGATGTGCAGGGCACGGACGATACGCCGGTGGTGCGTTTCATCAACAAAGTGCTGGTCGATGCGATCAAACGCGGCGCGTCGGACATTCACTTTGAGCCGTATGAGCACAATTACCGGGTGCGCTTTCGGATGGACGGCATCCTTAAACAGGTGGCCTCGGCGCCGGTAAAACTCAGTGCCCGAATGGCGGCGCGCCTGAAAGTGATGTCGTCACTGGACATCGCCGAAAAGCGCGTACCGCAGGACGGTCGAATCAAGCTCAATCTGTCAAAAACTAAAGCTGTCGACTTTCGGGTCAGCACCTGCCCGACTTTGTTCGGCGAAAAAGTCGTGTTGCGTATTCTCGATGGCTCCGCAGCTAAGCTCGGTATCGACAAACTCGGTTACGAAGAAGACCAAAAACGCCTGTTCCTCGATGCTATCGGCAGACCCTATGGCATGGTGCTGGTGACCGGACCAACCGGCAGCGGCAAGACCGTGTCTTTGTATACCGCGTTGAATATTCTAAACACCGATGAGCGCAACATCTCAACGGCTGAAGACCCGGTGGAAATTCGCGTATCTGGCATCAATCAGGTGCAAATGAATATCAAGGCGGGAATGACCTTTGCCGCTGCCTTGCGTTCTTTCTTGCGGCAAGATCCCGACATCATCATGGTCGGCGAGATTCGCGATTTGGAAACCGCGGAAATCGCCATCAAAGCCGCACAAACCGGCCATATGGTGCTGTCCACGCTACATACCAACGATGCGCCGCAAACCATTTCCCGCTTGATGAACATGGGCATCGCGCCCTACAACATCACGTCGTCAGTGACCTTGGTGATTGCCCAGCGCCTCGCGCGCCGGCTGCACGATTGCAAACGACCCATGTCGCTGCCGCGTCATGCGCTTATCGCCGAAGGGTTCACAGACGAGGACATCGCCACCATGCAATTGTTTGAGCCGGTCGGTTGCGGCGGCTGCAATGAAGGTTACAAGGGTCGAACCGGCATCTACCAAGTGATGCCCTTGTCCGAGCATATCTCCCGTATCGTGCTGGGTGGCGGTAACGCCTTGCAGATTGGGGAAGCGGCGCAGGTATCGGGTATTCCCGATTTACGCAGATCGGCGTTGATGAAGGCCAGGGCTGGTATGATCTCTCTCGCTGAAATGAACCGCGTCACCAAGGATTGACGACCATGGCAACCGCGACAGCTCGCGCCAAAGCACCCGCAAATCGCGGTATTGGCGAATTACAGACCTTCACCTGGGTGGGCACGGACAAACGTGGCCACAAGCTCAAGGGTGAAGAGTTAGGCAAAAGTGCCAATTTGGTCAAAGCCCATCTGCGCAAGCAGGGCATCAACGCCACCAAAGTCGCGCAAAAACGCGCTTCCATTTTTGGTAAAGCCGGTTCGGCAATCAAACCCCGCGATATCGCGGTGGTCAGTCGCCAGCTGGCGACGATGATGAAAGCGGGTGTGCCTTTGGTGCAGAGCTTCGAAATGATCGCCGGCGGTCAAGACAATCCGCGACTGAAAGACATGCTCACAGCGGTTAAAACCGATATTGAGGGTGGCTCTTCATTATCGGAATCGCTCGGTAAACATCCCGCGTACTTCGATGAGCTGTACGTCAACTTGGTGCGTGCAGGTGAATCAGCGGGCGTATTGGACGTGGTGTTGGACACCGTTGCCAACTACCAAGAAAACATAGAAGCACTGAAGGGCAAGATAAAAAAAGCACTGTTCTATCCAGCGTCTGTGATTGCAGTGGCGCTGGTGGTGTCATCAATTATTTTGATTTACGTCGTTCCGCAGTTTGAGTCAGTATTCAAAGGCTTTGGCGCCGATTTGCCAGCCTTCACGCGCATGATCGTGGATGCTTCAAGGTTCATGATTTCGTATTGGTGGTTAATGCTTTTGGTCATGGTGGGTAGCGGCTTCGCTTTTGTCACCGCGCTACGTCGATCGCGAACCTTCGCCCGGTTGCTGGATCGCATCATGTTGCGTCTGCCCATTATCGGCTCGATTTTGCACAATTCAGCGGTGGCGCGGTTTGCACGCACGCTAGCCATCACCTTCAAGGCGGGTGTGCCGCTGGTCGAAGCGTTGGAAACGGTGTCTGGTGCGACCGGCAACATCATTTACGACGAAGCAGTTGCACGCATCAAAGAAGATGTGTCCGTTGGTCACCAGCTCAACTTAGCCATGAAACAAGTTGGACTTTTCCCATTGATGGTCGTGCAGATGACCGCTATCGGCGAAGAATCCGGTGCTTTGGACACCATGTTGATCAAAGCGGCGGAATTCTACGAGACGGAAGTCAACAACTCGGTGGATGCGCTGTCCAGTTTGCTTGAACCGCTAATCATGGTGGTCATCGGTACGCTGGTTGGTGGCATGGTTATCGGTATGTATCTGCCGATCTTCAAACTGGGGGCGGTGGTCTGAACGGAATGCTGGATCTGCTAGTGCTATTTCCGGTTGTCGCTATTGCGGGGGCTGGGATATTGGGTCTGATCGTCGGTAGTTTCTTGAATGTCGTGATCCTGCGGCTGCCGCCCATGTTGGAGTATGGCTGGCGGCGCGAAGCGCTGAATATTCTCGAAGACCAATCGATCGATATCGGCCCGGCGCCACCAGGATTGGTGGCCGAACGATCGCGTTGCCCGAAATGCGGCGTGCAGATTAAAGCGTATGACAATATCCCAGTGCTCAGTTATGTGCTGCTGCGCGGTCGTTGTCGGGCTTGCGGTAACCCAATCTCGGTGCAATATCCATTGGTCGAACTGGCAACTGCGGTTGCCACCGCTCTGTGCGTTTGGCGATTTGGTGTCAGCGCCGATGCGCTCGCCGCAATTGGATTGACTTGGACGCTGATCGCGCTCGCCGGCATCGATTTACGCACCCAATTGTTGCCAGATGGGTTAACCTTGCCGCTGCTTTGGGCAGGTTTGTTACTGAGCTTGCTGCCATTTATGCCGCCGCCTAGCCAAGCTATTGTTGGGGCGAGTATCGCCTACTTAAGTTTGTGGTCGGTGTTCTGGATATTCAAATTATTGACCGGTAAAGATGGTTTGGGCTATGGCGATTTTAAACTCATGGCGGCTTTGGGCGCTTGGTTTGGCCCGAGCGCCATTTTGCCGATCATTCTTATTTCCTCAGTCAGTGGCGCTCTGTTTGGCATCTCATTAATGGTGCTACGCGGACGTGATTCGCAAATCCCCATGCCGTTCGGGCCCTTTATTGCGGTAGCGGGATTCATTTACATGATTATTGTGCCGCAATTGAATGAGTGGCTGCCACAGTTTGTGGTCTAGCTATGGCTAAACCACTCATCATCGGACTGACGGGCGGCGTTGCTTCAGGTAAATCCACCGTTTCGGCGACTTTTACCAGACTTGGCGCCAGCATTGTCGACACCGACGTGATCGCCCGGGAAGTGGTGGTGCCGGGTAGCGCAGCACTGACTGAGCTGATCGCGGTATTTGGTGCTTCGGTTTGCCTAGCCGACGGCAGCCTTGATCGGCGTGGTTTGCGTGAACGTGTCTTCTCAGACGCCGATGCAAAGGGACGGCTAGAAGCGATTTTGCACCCGCGTATTCGTGCGCAGGCGCGCAAGCAGGTCGAAAGTGCGCAAGGTGATTACGTCGTGCTGGTGGTTCCCTTGTTAGTGGAATCTGGGCGCCAATACGACTGGGTCGACCGGATCTTGGTAGTCGATATTCCTCACCAGCAACAGCTGCGTTTACTTATGCAACGTGATGGCGTCAGCGTTGACTTGGCCGGCGCCATGATGGCCGCACAAGCGGATCGGGGCAGCCGACTGACTATTGCCGACGATGTGATTCGCAATAGCGACAGCGTGGCCGATTTGCAGGCGCAAACGCGCAGCGCGGATCGGCGTTATCGCGCGATGGTTCAACAGGTTCAACCCGATTAAGTCTAATCTGCGGGCCACCAGCCGCGAATCGCGGCGATTCCGTGCGCACCCGCCGCGCGTACTGTCGCCAGATCGGTCGGCAACATGCCACCCAAGGCGTAAATGGGCAGAAAACTGCCTTTTGAGGCGCGCGACAGCGCTTGATCACCGAGCGGACGTTGGCCCGGATGCGATAGCGTCGTTTTGATTGGCGATAGCGTCGCGGCGTCCGCGCCCAGTGCCTGCGCCGCACGCAGTTCGACCTGGGAATGACAAGATGCAAACACCCATGCGGATTCGCCGAGTGGGCGTTGCCTCAGACTGGTCACCTGCGCCGCCGACAAGTGCACGCCGTCGAATCCCAGTTGGCGGGCCAGTTCGATCTCGCCATGCATCAGTAGGATGAGGTCCGGGCGCTGCGCGCGCGCGCGTGCCAGGAAACGCGCTGCAAGATTAGCCAGCGCAGCGGCCGACAGCGATTTGGCGCGCAAGCTGACGATGCCGATCAAAGGATTGGCCAAAGCCAGCGAGAGATCGTCAAGGAAGGTGCTAGCGTCGCTAAGAGGCTCAGGCGTAATCAAATAATGCGGTGGCAACGCAAGCCGAGCCCTAATTGGGCGATCGGGCGCGGGCATTGCATAGTGAATGAGCTGCGTTGGCGCCACCCATTGCAAGGCGCGATGTTCGTGCGCAGTGGGCTCCCCTTGCCAGTCGAGAATTTCGTACGCATGCAGGTTGAGTGCGCGTGGCGCCCCGCGCCAGCGTACGCAGGTCAACAGCTGCGCCGCACCAATGTGAATGCCCAGTTCTTCGTTGAGCTCACGCGCCAGTGCTGCGCGGGCGGCTTCCCCAGGCTGGATTTTGCCACCGGCGAACTCCCACTTTCCGGCTTCGCTTACCCCGGCTCTCTGCGCCAGCAATATCTGACCGACGCCATTTTTGAGTATTCCAGCGACGACCGGCAGGGCGCGCTGGATACTCGTCAAAGCCACGACGGATGCACTGCAAGCCTAACGAGCTTTTAGTCCAATTTGCCGTGGCAGGTTTTGTACTTTTTGCCCGAACCACAGGGGCATGGATCATTACGTCCCACCTTCGCGACACCGCGCACCGTCTGCGCGCCGCTCTCGGCCGCAGCGTCCCAGCCGGATGGGGCCAGGCCTTGCGCCTGCTGCGCTTCGTCATCCACACCCAGCGAGCCGGTATCGGCGTGCTGAAATTGCATCGGTTTAGCTTGCAAGCGCCGCTTTTGGTCGGCTTCTTCAATATCATTCTCACTGCGCACGCGCACCCGCGCCAGCATCCGCACGGCTTCACTCTTCACGCGTTCCAGCAGTTGCTGGAATAACTCGAAAGCTTCACGCTTAAACTCTTGCTTGGGTTGCTTTTGCGCGTATCCCCGCAAGTGGATGCCTTGCCGCAAATAATCCATTCGCGATAAGTGATCCTTCCATTGGCTGTCCAGCACATTCAGTAATATGGCTTTCTCCGCCATTCGCATGACTTCCGAACCCATCAAGGTCTCGCGCTCGCGGAAATGACGGTCTACCGCTTCGGTGACCTTATCAACCAAGCCATCGGCATTGAGATCCGGATTGTCTTTAACCCATTCGCGCGGTTCGACGTCAACGCCCAAATCGTCTGAAAAGCTCCGCTTTAAACCGTCGAGATCCCATTGTTCGTCAATGGATTCTTCCGGCACGTGTGGGCGCGCCATGCTGCGCACCACGTCCTGACGGACCGATACCAAAGTTTCTTGGACATCGCTGGCGTCCATCACTTCGTTGCGTTGTTCGTAAATGACTTTCCGCTGGTCATTGGCAACGTCGTCAAAATCCAGCAAGTGCTTGCGAATATCGAAGTTATGCGCTTCGACTTTGCGCTGCGCGTTTTCGATGGCGCGATTGACCAGCGGATGTTCGATGGATTCGCCTTCTTTCATGCCTAAGCGCTGCATTAACGAGGCTAGGCGCTCGGACGCAAAAATGCGCATCAAACTGTCTTCGAATGCTAGATAAAAGCGGCTTGAGCCTGGATCGCCCTGGCGGCCGGAGCGGCCACGTAATTGGTTGTCGATGCGCCGGGATTCGTGCCGCTCGGTGCCGACGATGTGCAGTCCGCCCGATTTGAGCACTTCCTCGTGGCGCACCATCCACTCGTTGCGCACGGCCTCTTTCTGGGCATCGGTGGCGTCCGGACCCAGTCCATTCAGCTCGGCATCCAAGCTGCCGCCGAGTACGATATCGGTACCGCGACCGGCCATATTGGTGGCGATGGTCACGGCGCCCGGGCGACCGGCTTGAGCGACGATATGGGCCTCGCGTTCATGCTGTTTGGCGTTCAGCACCTCGTGTGAGATGCCTTCTTTTTTAAGCAGGCCAGCCAGCAGTTCCGAGGTTTCGATTGAGGTGGTACCCACCAGCACCGGCTGCAAGTTGGCGCGGCGCTCGCGAATATCCTCAATGATGGCGAGGAACTTATCGGTGCGGGTGAGAAAGACCAGATCCGTGGCGTCTTTGCGAATCATCGGCCGATGGGTGGGAATCACCACCACTTCCAGGCCGTAGATGCTTTGGAACTCGTAGGCTTCGGTATCGGCCGTGCCGGTCATGCCCGACAGCTTTTTGTACATGCGGTAAAAGTTTTGGAAGGTGATCGATGCCAGCGTTTGATTTTCACGCTGAATCGGCACACTTTCTTTGGCTTCGACCGCCTGATGTAAACCGTCTGACCAACGGCGACCCACCAGTGTGCGACCGGTAAACTCGTCGACGATAACCACCTCGCCGTCGCGCACGATGTAATCGACATCGCGTTGATATAAATGAATGGCGCGCAGTGCCGCATTCAAGTGGTGAACAACGGCCAGATTCTGCACGTCGTACAGGCTTTCATCCGGTTTGATGACGCTATTTTGCGCCAACATTTGCTCGACATGGCGCATTCCCTGTTCGGACAAATGCACTTGTTTTTGTTTTTCGTCGACCCAGAAGTCGCCCTCGTCTTCTTCGGTTTTTTGCTTTTTCAGCAGCGGCGCGATTCGATTGAGCTTGATATATAAATCAGGTGATTCGTCAGCCGGACCAGAAATAATCAGTGGCGTGCGCGCTTCGTCGATCAGAATAGAGTCGACTTCGTCGACGATGGCGTAATGCAAAGCACGTTGTAATCGGTCAGCTGGCGAAAAGGCCATATTCGAGCGTAAATAGTCGAAACCGTATTCGTTATTCGTGCCGTAAGTAATATCGCAGCCGTAGGATTGTCGTTTCGACTCCATACTCTGGCCCGGCACAATGACACCGACACTCATACCTAGCGCCGTGTAAACCGGGCTCATCCAAGCAGCGTCGCGTTTGGCGAGATAGTCATTGACGGTGACCAGATGCGCGCCCTTCCCCGGCAATGCATTCAAGTAAACCGGCAAGGTGGCGACCAGGGTTTTGCCCTCGCCGGTGCGCATCTCGGAAATCTTGCCTTGGTGCAGCACCATGCCGCCGATCAACTGCACGTCGTAGTGACGCAAGCCTAAAGTGCGCCGCGCAGCTTCACGCACCGCTGCAAAGGCTTCGGGCAATATTTGATCTTCGCTTTGTCCGTCGGCCAGACGCTGGCGAAATTCATCTGTCTTGGCGCGCAGTTCCGCGTCAGTCAAGGCCTGAAAACTGGGTTCGAGCTCGTTAATACGAGCGACGGTTTTACGCATGCCGCGGACCAAACGATCGTTACGGCTACCGAAAATCCGGGTCAAAAGGGCATTGAGCATGTCGGAGGGGGAGGCGCAAGAAGAGAAATCGGGGCGGGCAGTCTACCCGATTCGCTTTCAGGCAGCCGGGCAACCATGTTTGCCGCCGCTATGCGCGGCAACGGTTCATGGGTGGGGCCAAACGCGGCGGAAATCAAGGCTAGAGTTGCACCGCGCAATTGCGCACTTTTTGCGATAGCGGCGGCCACTGGCCGCGCCGATGTCAGCCGGTCGTTGCGCTGCTCACATATTCCACCACTTCCAAACCATAACCGACCAAACCCACATAGCGGCGCGGCGTGCCCAGCACCCGCAAGCGACGCAAGTGAAGATCAGCGAGTATCTGTGCGCCGATGCCGGTCATGCGCCAAGGCCGTGCCTGATCGGCGCTGGCTTGCACACCTTGCAGGCGTGCCAGCGCGGCATCGTTGTCTGCCTTGTCCCCAATGATGACGATCACACCAGCGCCGGCCTGCACGATCGCGGCCATCGCGCGGCGCAGGGGCAGGCCAAAATCAGCCCGCTCAATGCTCAACACATCGGACCAAAAATTCTGCGTATGGACGCGAATTAAAGCCGGCTCCTCTGCACTTGGATTGCCAAACACCAAGGCGTGGTGCAATTCCTTGGCCAGCACATCGCGGTAGACCAGCAGGCGAAATTCACCCAGATCGGTGCGTACCGCTTGCTCGCTCAGTCGTTCAACGGTTTTCTCGGTCGCCAATCGATAGCGAATCAGATCAGCGATGCTACCGATCTTCAAACCGTGCTCGGCCGCGTAGATTTCTAACTGCGGGCGCCTAGCCATATGACCATCGTCGCCCATGATTTCCACCAGCACACCGGCCGGTTCCAAGCCGGCCAGATAAGCGAGATCGACTGCCGCTTCGGTGTGGCCAGCGCGTGCCAGCACGCCGCCAGGCTGCGCCATCAACGGGAAAATATGGCCGGGCAGCACGATATCGTCGGCGCTGGCGTCTGGTGCTACCGCGGTGCGAATGGTATGGGCGCGGTCGTACGCGGAGATGCCGGTGGTTACACCCTGCGCCGCTTCAATCGACACAGTGAAATTGGTGCCCATGCGCGCCGTATTGCGCGGCACCATCGGCCCGATCCCTAGACGTTTACAGCGCTCGCGCGTCAATCCCAAACAGATCAGACCACGCGCCTGACGCGCCATGAAGTTGATGTCCTCAGGCCGCACTTTACAGGCCGCCATGATCAAATCGCCCTCGTTCTCGCGATCTTCATCGTCCAAGATCACGACCATACGGCCAGCGGCAATGTCGATTAGGATTTCTGCAATGCTGTTGAAGGGCATGGGAGGTGGTTAGTTCGTGGTGGGTGGTTGGTGGATACAGGCGAGCTTTAGCGTGTGCCGCCCCGCGCGTCTTCCGCTATAGCTCGCGGCGCACGCGCTCTGCATAATCGCGTAGTTGCTGTCGATCAGGTGTCGTCGGCTCCTGCGGATAAATGCGCAAGCAGCCATCGTTTGTCAGGCGCGGATGCACGTGAATGTGCAAATGCGGCACTTCTTGGAAGGCCGCTGGGCCTATGGAACTCCAAAGGCTCAAACCCTCGTTTGGAAACGCGCGACTCACTGCGCGGGTGATCTTGACGACCGTCGCCATCAGCGCGGCGCCAGTGACCTCATCGAGCTCGCGCACATCGTGCAGGTGCGCGCGCGGGATGACCAAAATGTGGCCCGAGTTGAATTGCCGCAAATCGACTATGGCGATGGTCAGCGCGTCTTCAAACACCACGCTAGCCTGGGCCAAACCGTTCACGATGTCACAAAAAACGCAAGAATCGATCATCCTAGCAGCCTGTCGGACTTTCATCGCGAGTGCGCCGGAAGCACTTTCGGCGCAGCGCGGTGACGAATATTTCGGTAGAGCGCTCGCGATGAATAATCAATGACATAGCTGATCGCCTCAGCGCAGCAATCCCTTCGCACCAATATCGCGTCGGAAAAACATACCGGGCCAGCTGATGCTGGCTACGCGTTGGTAGGCGTAGCGGCGCGCCGTTGTTAGATCCTTGCCCAGTGCGCAGACCGTCAATACGCGGCCACCGTCGGTGCTGGCGGCGCCGTCTATTAGCCGCGTGGCGGCATGAAAGACTTTCACTTCTGGCATTTGGGTGACCGACAAACCGCTGATGGCGTCACCCTTGCGCACCTCTGCGGGATAGCCCGCCGCCGCCAAAACCACGCCAACGGCGGGCCGTGGATCCCAGCGACAATCCATCTGATCCAATCGATGATCCAGTGCCGCTTCGATCAATTCGACCAGATCACTTTGCAAACGCATCATGATCGGCTGGGTTTCAGGGTCACCGAAGCGCACGTTGTATTCGAGCACTTTGACCTGGCCGTGGCGATCAATCATCAAACCGGCGTACAGAAATCCGCGAAACGACGCACCCTCGGCGCGCATCCCCGCCAAGGTCGGTTCGATAATCGCGCGCCGCACCAGGGCATCGATTTCATCGGTGACCACCGGCGCGGGCGAATAGGCGCCCATGCCACCGGTGTTGGGCCCAAGATCGCCGTCGTCCCGACGTTTGTGGTCTTGCGATGTCGCCATCGCGATGTACTGATCGCCGCTAGCGATGACGATGTAACTGGCCTCTTCGCCGTCCAGAAATTCTTCGATGACGACGCGACTGCCGGCGGCCCCCAAGCTGCCACCCAGCATGTCGTGTAGCGCGGCCTCGGCTTGCGCCAGGTCCGTCGCGACGACGACGCCCTTACCCGCCGCCAAGCCATCTGCCTTGACCACGATGGGCGCGCCACGCCCGCGCACATAGGCCAAGGCCGGCGCAAGCTCGGTAAACACGGCGTAATCGGCGCTGGGAATCGCGTGACGTTGCAGGAAATCTTTGCAGAACGCCTTGGACGATTCCAATTGCGCCGCGGCCTGCGTCGGGCCAAAACAGCGCAAGCCCGCTGCCGTGAACGCATCAACAATGCCCAATGACAGCGGCGCTTCCGGGCCGACCACGGTCAGATCGACGCGTTCAGCTTGTGCCAATTGCAACAAGCCCGCAATGTCGATGGCTGCAATTGGCACATTGCGCATGCCCGGCTCCAATGCGGTACCGGCATTGCCGGGCGCAATCAGGATTTCCCGCACCTCAGGCGATAAACGAATCCGCCAAGCCAGCGCGTGCTCGCGCCCACCATTGCCCACGATCAGGACTTTCACCAGCGATACCCGAGTGACAGCAGGTTCTCGCCATCGTTATTGCCAGAAGTATTGCCATTGGAGATATGCCGGAATGCCAGCACAAAATGACCGCGCGCATAACCCAAAGAAGTCACAAACTGACCGGTGCTCGACAACAAACTATTGGTATGGTCTAAAACCACCCCGCCAATACCAATGAAAAACCCACCAAAATGTTTGCGCACACCGGCACCGGCAAAAAAGACGGTTTCATCGTCACGACCCGGAAAACCATCGCGGCCGATAATTGAGCCCAGCAAAACTTCACTGTACACGCCGGATTCTCGCCAACGTTCAATCGGCCGGACCCAGGAACCCATTACACCGTGCGTGGTTTTGCCGTCGATTTCGTCCACATGTGCATAAGACAATTCATACTCGGCAAACGCCGGTTGTGCCAAGCACAAACCAAGCGCACAGCTCAATAAATACGAGCGCAACTTCATGCGTAAACCTCGGCAAGATATAAGTTTGTTGCAGATCACTTAATGCGCTTAATCAGTGTGGTCTTGTTGAGACCTTCCACTTTCAGCCGCCATGATCCAAAAGTCCCCGGCGTAATGGTGACCTGCGGATTTTCGACATTCATCGGGTAGCGATCTGCTTCGACCTGCTGCCAAATCTGGCCGTTCTCCAACTCGAACTTGGTTTTTCCAAACCAGCCTTTGAAGGTGCCGACTATGCTGCTGGTAAATTCATCTCGTCGCGCATTTTCGAAGCCAACGTGGTCTACCTCGGGCGCCGCCGCCGGCACACGCCCCTGAGCCACGGCCGCCGCGACGGCAGGGTCAGCCAAGCGCACATTGCGCTCAATCCACGCATTCAAGGCCAGCAGTTCCGCATCGCTCAGCTTGTCTAGCCCGGATTCGCGAAAATCTTTGGCGCTCATGCGCTCTTCCAAAGACGAAAAACTCTGACTCTGCGCGACCGCAAAAGAGGCGCAGCTAGCGATGACTAAGGCAATCAATACACGACGCATGGCAGATGTCCATCAAGCAAAGCGGGACAGTCTAGCAGTCTGTGGGGAACGGAGAATCATGGGGTGCGAGTCAAACTGGTGCGGTGATCCATGGCCCTAGGCCGGCGCTGTGCGCAGACGCTTTTCCTCAATCGTGAGGGAGAAGCGTTCGATCACAGATCGAACCCACCAAAAGCCCCGCGCTCTGGGCCGGCGCTGTGCGCTGACGCTTTTCCTGCATTGAGGGTTTCTTGCTTGCTTCGAGCGTTGCTCTGGATCTACATCAAGGCTGACTACAACAGTTTGGCTCGCACCCTGCTCCATGACGATCGGCGCGGGTTCAGGCGTCTCGGCTGAGCTTGGGTAAACCAAGTCCCGGCGCTGCGCGCTCGTACAATATCTCGCGGCGGAAACGGAACAATTCGGCTGGTCGACCCACGCTGCCGTGGGTGTGCACGCCGGTCGCTTCCACCAGTCCGGCATTGGCGACCAGGCGCCGGAAATTTTGCGTATGCAAGCCCTGGCCGGCCAGCGCTTCTACCACCCGTTGCAACTGCCCCAGCGTGAAGCGATCCGGCAGCAACTCGAAGACCAGCGGGCGGTATTTTAGTTTGCCGCGCAATCGCCCCAGGGCGGTGGCCAAGATGCGTCGATGATCGCCGGCCATCGCTCGACCAGGGATGCACGGGGCGGGCCGACCGGCGCGCTGCGCTTCGGCAACTAAACCCGCCTCCCAGAGCAATTCGTAGCGTTCCAAACTGCGCTCTGGATCCCACGGCCAGCCATCCAGGCCAAAAAACTGGCGCACCCGCTCTGCCTGCTCCGGGTGCGCGTTGGTCCAGGCGTTCAACAGCGGCGCAATCATGTTCAGCAAGGCCGGACGACCACGGCGCCCGTCTTCCCACGGCAGATACGCATACCAATCCGACCACGCCGCCTCATATCCGGCGGCCAGACGGCCTTCGCGCACCAGCGCCAAGTAGGCGGCGGCGATGACGCGCGGGCCACCGGCCATTTCTCGTGGATCGCGGAAACGATCGCCAAAGGTGTACAACTGCTCCACGTAGCCGAGTGCCAAACCGGTTTGCTGCGTGACCCAGGCGCGCATGCCGCGCTCCAAGGTTGGGTGGTCCGCCAAATCGAGCGGCCCGGATGGCAGTGCGTCTACGCCAGCCTCGGTCACCACCAGCACGCGCGGCGCATCGTCAGTGACCGCCACGATCACGGCATCTAGACTGATTAAGGCGTGTTTGGGCATGGCGGCGATACTAGTGGTGGTTGGAGGTTGCTGGTTAGTGGTTGGTGGTTGGTGAAAGCCAGAGTCGCAATGATGGGGTGATCCACTCGCTGGTCAGGGCTGCGGCAGGGCGGCGAGGCTGCGACTTAAGCTCTTGTGGGAGCGCGTTTGGGCGCGGCGCTGATAACCCACAAAAAAGCAAAGGATCGCGAGCAAGCTCGCTCCCGCAGGCTTCTCCTCTCTCCTCGCAGACTGCCCATGAGCCCTTCTGATCGCGTCCGGTCAGCGCCGGGCAGGCCTCGCGATGACGTCGCTTGGCAGCCCGCATCAGTTTGACTCGCACCCCTTCACAATGCGACACATGAATGCAAAGTGAAAGCGTCTAGAATGCTCGCCCCGATTAGCGCTGGCGAAGCTTATGTCCCTATCTCGATTGTTACTCGCCAGTGCGCTCGCGCTTGCCGCTAGCGGTGCGCGCGCCGATACCATTTACCACTCTCTGGCCGACGGTAGCTTTAACCAGAACTGGAACAATACGGGTTTGATCACAGCCGATGACAACTGGAACGGCGTGCCCAGTCTGGAGGGGCATCTGGGCGATAACTTGACTGCCAGCGCTGGGGTTGATCCGCGCACCGTGCTGGGTTTTGGCACTGGCACCTTAGACGTGGTCGCCAATAACGCTGACCCTTCTGCCGCCGCCTCAGGTGGTGTTTACGAAGTGGAAGGTGGGGCTGTAATTGCTGGCAATCCGACCATCGCCTTTCAAGGCAGCGGCACAGCGGACGCACCCTTTGTATTGCTACGTTTGAACACCACGGGTTGTAGCAATATCAATGTCGCCTACAACTTGCGCGATATCGATACCGCAGAGCTGACCCCCGCCCAACCCTTTGTCTTGCAGGCGCGTGTCGGTCAAGCTGGCAATTTCGCCAACGTGGATGGTACTTACGTGGCCGTCGCAAACACCGGCGGCACTATTCCAGGCGCGGCAATCTTGCCAGCCGGTTTCGAAAATCAGGCTCAAGTACAGATTCGCTGGTTGACCACCAACGCGGTCGACACCGACGCCATGATCGGTATCGACGACATTCAAGTCGCTGGCAGTTGCGCGGACATTCCACCCACGGTCGCCAGCACGGTACCCAGCAACAACGCCACCGGCGTCAGCCCTAGCAATAACCTGAGCGTGCAGTTCAGTGAGGCGGTGACCACCAATGTCGGCTGGTTTGGGCTGAGCTGCACGAGCAGCGGCCCGGTAACGGTTGCCGAAACGGGCAGCGGCGCGGCGCGCACGCTCGATCCGGTGAGCAATCTGGCCTTCGGCGAACAATGCACCGCCACCATTTTGGCCGCTAGCGTCATCGACCAAGACGGTATGACGCTGAATCCGATGGCGGCAAACTTTGTCTACACTTTTACCGTGCAGCCTGACAATCTGCCCACCGTACTCAGCACCACGCCAGCCAACTTGGCGAGCAATGTGGCTGCGGTGAGCAACATCAACGTGCAGTTCAGCGAATCGGTAACCACCAACGCCGGTTGGTTTGGTTTGAGTTGCACCAGCAGTGGCAACGTGAGCGTGGCCGAGTCTGGCAGCGGCGCAAGCCGCAGCCTGGATCCGGTGCCGGTGCTGGCACCCGGTGAAACCTGCACCGGCACCATTAGCGCCGCCCAGGTGATTGATCAAGATGGTGTGGCCAATCCGATGGCAGCCAACTTTGTATTTAGCTTCACCGTGCAGGCCGACGATCCGCCGACCGTGCTCAGCACCGTGCCTGCGACTGGCGTGTCTGGCGTGGCCATTGGCAGCAATATCACCATTAACTTCAGTGAAGCAGTTAGCGTCAGCGGCAGTTGGTTCGCCATTAATTGCGCCAGCTCCGGTGCGCACCCGGCGGTGGTCAGCGGCAGTGGCAGCAGTTACTCGCTCAATCCAGACGTCGATTTCGCCATGCTAGAACTGTGCACGGTCACCTTGACCGCGGCGCTGGTGCTAGATCAGGACGGCACACCCGATCCGCTGACTAGCAACTATTCGTGGACCTTCACCAGCGCCGCGGCGGCTGCTGACTATTACGCCAATGTCAACGCCAGCAATGCCGCGACCTTGCGGATCACCTTGCATGAAACCATTGATGACCACGTGCGCGTTGCCTATACCGCCGGCACGCCGAACACTTGGTCCGTACTCAACGTGGCTGACGAGGATCCGCTAGACACCAGCAAAATTCTCGACGTTTACAAAAATACGTCGTACACCAAGATCAGCGGCGGCCAGGGCGTGTACAACCGCGAACATACTTGGCCCAATTCTTTAGGCTTTGGCAACAACAACGACGGCGCAGCCGCGAATGCGTTGAACTATCCCTATACCGATACGCACATGCTGTATCTGTCCGATACCGCCTACAACAGCAATCGCGGTAACAAATATTTTGGCACCTGCAGCTCGAGTTGCACTGAGGACCCAACCTTACTTAATCATGGACAAGGCGGTGGAACGGGAACCTACCCAGGAAACTCAAACTGGTTCAACGGCGTGCTTTACGAAGTGTGGGGCAAGCGCAAAGGCGATATGGCACGCGCGATGTTCTATATGGACATTCGTTATGAGGGTGGAACCCACAGCGCCGCCGGTGCGGCGGAGCCAGACTTGATCCTGACGGATACTGCGTCGCTCATTCAGAACACCGGTGGCAATGCGTCGGTCGGCTATATGGGGCTGCTGAGTGTGCTGCTGCAATGGCATGTTGCCGACCCAGTGACCCCTGCGGAAGTGATTCGCAATCAGGTCATTCAGAACACCCAAGGCAATCGCAATCCGTTCATCGATCACCCAGAATGGGTCGCTTGTTTGTGGCAAAACCAGTGTGCCCCGACGCCAATGATTTTCACAAACGGCTTCGAGTAACCATCGGGGGAGGGGCAAACGCCCGAACCTGAACGACTTCCACTTCACACTTAAAAGACGCAAACATGAGCCCACTAGACTCCCTGCTCAAACAATTGGATCCAGCCACCATGGCACGCATGGGTGGACAACTTGGCGTATCGCCAGAACAAACCCAAAGCGCCATTCAACCTAGAAACCTCAGTTGACGCGATGGCGACGGCGACGTCGATGCACAAGACCTGATGCAGCACGGCGCCGGTTTGTTTAACCAATACATGCGCCGCCAGTAGCCGCGCACTTTTGACCCGATGCACGCGAAACCATGTCCAAGCCAATCCTCGTCCTCTGCTATCACTCGACCAATGTCAGCGGGCATGACTATGGTTTGAACGACCATGTCGCACTGCGTGCCGATCTGGCAACGCTGCGCGCGCGCGACGTCGATCTAGTGCATGCAGCGGCTGCCATCCGCGATCCGCTGGCGCAGCGGCCGCGCGTGGCGATCACCTTCGACGACGGCATGATCCTTGATGCGATCGACTTTGTGCATCCGAGCTGGGGTCACCAGGACGCGTTCCTGCGCATCCTGCGCGAACACCATGAGAGCACCGGGCAGCAATGCGTCGCTGCCAGCTTTGTCATTGCCAGTCCGCAAGCGCGCGCCGAACTTGATCGTAAGGACTTCCTGTCACTTGACCTCTGGCACGACGACTGGTGGACGGAAGCTACCGCCAGCGGGTATATCACCATTGAGAATCACAGCTGGGATCACAATCATCCGTCCCTCGATCGCAGCGTGCAGCGCGATAACCGCCGCGGCAGCTTCCGCTACATTGACACCGAGGCCGACGCCATGGCCGAGATTGCCCAGGCCAGTGACTACATTGAGCAGCGGTGCGGCCGGCGGCCTACGCTGTTTGCCTATCCATGGGGCGAGGAAAATCCCTACTTGGTCGACGAGTTCCTGCCAGCACGTGGCGCGGAACTCGGCATAGTCGGCGCGTTCGTAACCTCCGGCGACCCATTGCGGCCAACCGACCGCTGGCGCATCCCGCGCCAAGTGTGCGGCACCGACTGGCGCAGCGCCGAGGAATTCTCAATCCTGTTGGACCGCTACCTCCGAGGCACTGATGTCTGAGTTCACCCTGAAGACTGCCGACGGCCGCGCGTTCCTCACCATTACTGAGGTCGCCGAAGGCCCGTTCTTCGTCAACGACCTGTTTCGCCGTAAGTTCGGCGGCGACGCGCCGGACATTCCGCGGCATTTCATCGCCTTCTACAAGGACAGCGCCGGCGCCCTGCACGTCGCCGGCTTCTCGCACATGCTGCGCTTCAACAGCGTCTACTTGTCCGGCGGTTCCTGCAGCAACGGCGACACGTTGCGCAGGATGTCGGCGGAGGAACTGCAATTGGTCGAGGCCGAAGGCGGCATCTGGGCGATGATCCTGCGCCACTGCTGGAGTCGCCTCGACGGCGAATGCGAAGCCTATTTCGGGCATTGCGGCGACCGTCGCGCGCGCGAAGTGGCGCTGTCGACGGGATTCGTGGTTGCGCATATGCCAGTACACATTGCGCGCTGGCACCTACCGTTGAGCGCAGAGCGCAAGACCGAGTTGCTTGATTCGGTCATTGCGATCGGATTGTTCTAAGGGCTCGTAAGGAAATAACTTGGACTTTTGGCCGTCGGATTGGGATGCGATGCGAGGCGCGATGAGCGCGGTGTGGCGCGCCACACAAGCGATTCGCAACGAGGCAGCGCGCC
>Ga0163154_10001981_pt1 | contig 30686 bp, 28 predicted proteins | sample OliLakLV19MP9P1_FD_148649 | JGI IMG/M metagenome (GOLD analysis project Ga0163154, IMG submission 148649) | Freshwater microbial mat bacterial communities from Lake Vanda, McMurdo Dry Valleys, Antarctica - Oligotrophic Lake LV.19.MP9.P1 | ecosystem: Environmental > Aquatic > Freshwater > Lake >... | reverse complement strand
TAGGGTGGCTATATGGGGTGGACGGCATACGATGCACAACGGATATGCCCGATTGTATATACGTTAGGGACGATAGTCGCACGGTGTGCGCGGTGGACGTGATACAAGGCTTGTCCGTAGTTGTTTTGATGATTTTGCGTAGATAGGGTAGGCGGTGAACCCCCTGCGTATATGACCAAAACCCCCTAAATGGGGTTGGTCTGCCGATTTTTAGGGTCAGCTTGGCATGATGTACGGGTTTGCCATGGCAAGCCCCTACGCCATACTCATTTTTTGTGATGAAAATAGGCAAAACAACCCCGTTCACGGGGTTTCAGAGGGTCAGACGGGTGGTTCATGACCCGTTGGCAGGTAACATACACGCTATTTTTATCTTATTTTGTCTTTTTAACTACGGACAAGCCTTATATGCCGTCCACCCAAAACACCGCCACCCCAAATTGAAATGCGCCCAAAACACCATATCCGCCTAGCCAATCATCCCAAATGTGGTTATCATTAGGGATGTATTGCATTTTGTTTCGTGAAGGATTTTCTGCGTGGCAGACGAAAAATCTCCCAAAGAGATAACACCAGAACCCATATCCACCGAAATCAAAGCGCGTCCCCTGCCAACGGTACGTGGTACACGTCCACGCCCCAAAGCCAAGCCGATTAAACCGAAAAAACCGCCTAAAACTGTCCAACCCGAATTTTGGGATAGGGTGTTCGATAGCCTACCCCCGTGGATAGATGAAATCGCGGGGATTGCCATGTTTGTGTTTGGGGTGCTGTCAATATGGTCGCTGATAGACCAAAATTCATCCGCCACTGTCGCCCGTGCCTGGGCATCTGTCCTCACCCAAGCCTTTGGCAAGGGGGGGATATTTATTGGGGTGGGCATTTTGCTGGTGGGTATCCTCATCTGGTTGCCCAAATTGGGTGTGTTCATCACCTATTCCCCGCGCCGCTTATTGGCATTAGAAATCGCGTTTTTGGTGCTGTTGGCGCTGTTTCATCTGACCGAACAAGATAATGAACTCCGTGCGATTGCCCGTGCCGGGCAGGGTGGCGGATTTATTGGGTGGGGGATGAGTGCGCCCATTTATGCCCTGTTCGGAGAGGTATTCGCCATCTTCTTTTATGGGGTGATATTGGCGATGTGTATGGCGATGGTGGTGGGTATCCGCAGAAAGCATATCCGCCAAGCCTTTACATCGGTAGAAAATTTTCTCTATCGCACAGGCGAAGCATGGGCATCTATCCCGATGGATAAACCGCAGAAAAAAGTCGCCAAACCGGTTATATCGCCATCAAAACCCGCGCCATTGCCCGATGTGGAAAAAATGGATATGGGGGATAGCCATAAACAACGGGTGACAATCATGCGGATTCGTCCCGATTTTACCGTATTGCCACCGAGTCAGCGTCCTACGCTGGATGCACCACCGCCTAAGCCCAAACCCAAGCCATTTCTCACGCCGACCACCGAATTAGAGGCAGATTTAGCCCGTCTGGAACGCATTCTCACCCAATCGGAAAAACCAACCGATTTGCCCGGTCAGCTCAAAGGCGAATTATCGGCACTCGGCACATTATTGCCACGCAAGGGCAAAGACCCGCAACAAGTGGAACGTCCCGATGGACGTATCAAGCGCTATTTCACCACTGAGAGCATGAAAGAGAATAAAAAGGTGGTCAAGCGCGATAAATCGCTTCCGCCGTTGGAATTGCTCCAAGACGTGGAATTTGAATTGCCAAGTGAAGAAGAAATTAACCGCAATGTGGTACTCATCGAAAATACATTGCTGGAATTTGACATCAATATTGATGTGGTGGATGTCAAAGCGGGTCCCACCGTCACGCAATATGCGGTGCAACCGTTCCGTGAGGTGAAAGACGATGAGGGCGATTTGGTCAAAGAACGCACGCGTCTGAGCAAAATTGCATCGCTGGCAAACGATTTGGCGCTGGCACTATCGGCAAAACGGCTACGTATGGAATTGCCCGTCCCTGGGTATAGCTATATGGGCATCGAAGTGCCAAACCGCAATGCTGGTACGGTGGCGTTGCGCTCGGTATATGAGAGCAAAGCCTTTTATGACGCGATGGCAAAGGCAAAATCGCCGTTGATTGTCCCATTGGGGCGTGATGTGGCAGGTGAGCCGATTATTGTGGATTTGGCGGGGATGCCCCATTTGCTGGTGGCTGGCACGACGGGTAGCGGTAAATCGGTGGCGATTGCGGCAATTGCCACGGCATTATTGCTCAATACCACACCTGATGAAGTGCAACTGATTATGTTAGACCCCAAAATGGTGGAGCTATCACGGTTTAATGGTGTCCCCCATTTGCTGGGACCTGTCGAAACCGACATGGATAGAATTATCGGCGTGTTGCGCTGGTGTACCCGTGAAATGGATAGGCGTTATAAATTGCTAGAGGAGGCACAATCGCGGAATATTGAGGTGTATAATTCGCGCTTGGGTCCGCGTAAAAAAGCCGAACATCTGCCGTATGTGGTGATTTTGGTGGATGAAATCGGTGATTTGATGATGAGCAAACCCGATGAAACCGAAAAGACCGTCACACGGTTGGCACAAATGGCGCGTGCGGTGGGGATGCACCTTGTGATTGCCACCCAACGCCCATCAGTGGATGTTATCACGGGGTTGATTAAAGCCAATTTCCCCTCGCGGATTGCTTTTGCCGTTGCCTCTGGTGTGGATTCGCGGGTGATTCTCGATTCTGTCGGTGGTGAGACACTTTTGGGTCGGGGCGATATGCTGTATTTGGCGGCGGATGCGGGCGTTCCCAAACGGTTGCAAGGTTGCTTTGTGAGTGATAGCGAAGTCCGTAGTGTGGTGCAATATTGGAAAGACTGGGCAGAGACCCAAGCCAAAGAAGCCAAATCTGCCGATACCTATGTCCGCACATCTGCCCCGTGGGAGCGGGCATTAACCCGCCGTGAATTTTTGGCAGAGACAGACCCCATGCTAGAAGATGCCATTGAATTGGTCGTCAACGAGCAAGAAGCCTCTGCTTCGATGATTCAACGTAAATTGGGGTTGGGTTATCCGCGTGCGGCGCGTCTGGTGGATTTATTAGAAGAGATTGGTGTGATTGGCGAGTCTATTGATGGTGGGCGTACCCGTAAGGTGCTGATAGCCAAAGGCAAAGACCCCTTCCAAGAAATTTTGGATAAGCGCAAGCGCGAGGGGCGATAAAATAGGCTGTAGGGGCAAGGCATTGCCTCGCTCATATACGGCAACTTAAGGTATTTTATCCCCTCCCCAAAAATTGGAGAGGGGCTAAAACCTCGCCTAGAAACGGTTTCCTCCCTTTCCCCACTTTGTGGGGATAAGGGGCAGGAGGATAGGGGATGTTTTTATTGCAAAGTTGCTACGCATGAGTGCAAGGCATTGCCTCGCCCACGACAAATTAATCGAATAACCCTTTTTGTTGGGGTGGTTCTAGGGGCTTAATACACTCTGGCGAATCGTTCCGCACATTATTCACCAGTGTCGAAATGGGATAATATGCCATCTGTTCGGCGGGGTAGGCAGTGAGCAACGGTTTGAGTGCCATTGGGGGTAATTCATCGGGCGATAGCCACAATTCATAATCATCGGGGTCTAAAATCACCGCCATACGATGATGTAATGGGCGGATGAGGTCGTTTGGCTCGGTGGTGATAATCGTACACGTTTCGACCATATCGCCATCGGGGCTATGCCATGTCTCCCATAATCCCGCAAATCCAAAAAGCTGATTGTCTTTGAGATGGATATAATAGGGCTGTTTGGTTTTGCCTTCACCCTTGCCCCATTCATAAAAACCGGTGGCGGGGATAATACAGCGCCGACGCTTAAATGCGGTACGGAAGGACGGTTTTTCTTCTAATGTCTCTGCACGCGCATTAATCAGTGAACTGGCAATAGACGGGTCTTTGCTCCATGAGGGGATTAGTCCCCATTTTTGGAACGTGATGGTTTGTGGGGCGGTGTTGGTGATGACCATCACGGGTTGAGTCGGCGCGATGTTATAGCGGGCGGTCAATAACTCCGATGGAAGTGCTGTGAGGTCAAATTGCAGTTGGAGCGCCTGACCATCTGCCACGAGTGCAAAACGTCCGCACATGGATTATTTCTTCTTTCCACTCTTACCTGCTTCGGTGATTTGACGGATGAAGTTTAGCCCTGCCAACGACAAACCAAGCACCTGCATGGTTGGAATTTTGGCGGGTTTGCCTCCATTGCGGTCTGCTTCTTCTTCGGCGGCGCGGTTAAAGAGATAGGCGGCGAGCAATCCAAAGACCCCACCCAAAATACCGCCAGTAAGGTAGGTTTTATTCTTCCAATTGTTATCGTTATTTTTTATCATCTTTTTTATCCTCTGGATGGTCAAATATCCGAAATAGTGGGCGCAAAAATGCCCCGCGTGAATTGATTTGAATCGAGCGTTTGCCCAGCGATGTGGTCACTTTTTCGACACGTTCTTGGGCTTTTTTGGATGTAATTTGCAATTTTCGTAGACGGAATGTTGTGCCAGAATCGAGCCGTATTATGCCATAGACCCCTGCACAGAGCGCGAAATAGAGGGGCAACCCGCATAGTATTAGCGGGCATAGCATCAGTATTATAAAAAAAATGTCGCCAATAATCGAAACTTGGTCTGGTAATAGAGAAATGGGTGAGGCTTCTATGATGAGCAACATGCCAATCATAAAAATGAACACCGTGAATCCCACAATGAGAAGCATAGAACGGCGGAATAAGGCACTCGCCGAAAGTGCTTTTTTGGGGGATGGTACTGGTTGTGTGCTGGTTGTCATCGAATTTGCCAATTTTGTATGTTGGATTTATAGTGAGTTTCTGATTAAATTCTACACGAGAACAGCTAATCACAAAAGGCTCTAACAAATTATGTCTCATCTATCTCCTGTGCAACAACGGCTTCATATCACATTTGGCAAATATGGGGCGCTTCAGTATATTGGTAGCTTGGATATGGCGAAGATTTGGGAACGGGTGCTACGCCGTGCCGATTTGCCCATTTATTATTCACAAGGCTTTAGCTCCCGACCACGTATTCAGGTGGCGGCACGATTGCCATTGGGCGTGACCAGTGATTGCGAATTGCTCGATTTATCCCTGCGCGAAAAATTATCCACATTAGATGATTTGCCAGACCAAATCATGCGTGTAAGTCCAGATGGGTTACGTGTGCTTGGGGTGATAGAAGTGCCACAAAACATGCCTGCTCCACAAACTCTCATCCACAGCGCCCACTATCGCATCAGTATTGCCGATTTCACCGCCAATGACCTGCAAATGCGAATAGATGATATTCTGCGCCGTGAACAGATTGTCGTGGAGCAAGAGCGCAATGGCAGACGATCTATCACCGATTTTCGCCCCATGATTTATGATTTGCATGTGGGTGATGATTCAAACCTCTATGCTCATCTTGCCACAGGGGAACGGGGCAACTTTCGCCCACACGATTTATTAGACCACATGGGCTTTGTTGACCATGTGGTGAAGATACATCGGACAAAATTATTCCTAGAAGGTTATGAAAAATATATAAAATTCTAAGTTTGGTATGAGATGTTATAGCACAAACCCGATGTTTTGACCTATAATAAGTAAAAGTTAGTATCAATCGGTTTGGAGGCATTGCCTTGTCTGATGAAGAAACCCGTCCAGAAGATAATTCTGATGGACAAGATAAAGATAGCTTTTCTAAATTCATCCATGATAACCTGAGCATGGATGGTATGCCCGATGCGTCCAAGGATACCAAAAAAGCCAAAGACGATGAAGAACCCAAACTTCCTCCAAGCCCGTTTACACGGTTTGGTCGTTCTACCTCTGGTAGTTTTTCGCGGTTTGGCTCGTCTAAATCGGATGATGATGATGACGACGATTTTGGCGATGACGATGATACCGATTCACCATTTGGCGGGTCTACAGGCATCTTCGGGGGCAAATCGCCATTCTCTGATGATAATAAAGACCGCCCAAGCCGGTTTGGGGGGGGCAGTCGGTTTGGTGGGTCATCGGGTGATAGTGGTAGCCGATTCGGCAGTGGTTCTGGGTCATCGGGTGATAGTGGTAGCCGATTCGGCGGTGGCTCTGGGTCATCGGGCGGTGGTAGCCGATTTGGGGGTGGCTCTGACAATACGCCCAATAATCCGTTTAGTAACCGATTTGGGGGCGATAAAAATACCCCACCACCACCTAGCCCTTTTTCGCCATTAGGTCGCTTGAGCAATAATAAACAAGCGCCACAATCAGTGTTTGGGCGAAAATTAACCTCAATAAAATCCAGAGAACAAAAACGGGCATATGCCATTCGGTGGGGGCTTCATACAGTCAAAGAACTATTGCCAATTCTGTTATTATTGGCAATATTCGTCTATTTTGTCACCATCTTTAGCCAATATCAACCTGATGTGTTAAAAGGTGAAATTGGTCAACTGCAACAAACCATCACACAACAAGAATCGCAAATTCGTCAATTGCAAGCCCAAATTGAGGCGATGTCGCGGGAGAGATAATACTAAGGGTGCAACCAATTGCGCCCTTAGCCGATATATCACTTGATAGCGATGAAAAAATTTACCCCAATTTCACAGCATCGCCCATAAGACCCAAATCGCCATGACCAAATTGAAGGCAACCCAAAACCCGACTTGCAACCGTCCCGTAATATCGAGCGGTGGCTTGCCACTGGAATCGGTTTGGACAAATAAAAAGGTCATGGCGACCCCAAATGCGATACACACCGCGATAGTGGGCAATAACCATTCTGGCAACCCCATGAGGATTACACCAATAACCCCACCAATAACCGCCGCGATAATTGCCCCATACATCAACAAAAAGGCATTTTTCTCGCCTACACGGATGGTCACATTCATGATGCCTGCTCTTTTATCGGCATCAAAATCGCGGACTTGGTTATAGAGTTGCCCATAGGTCGAGCCGAGTATGGTCGCCAATGTCACCAATATGATGGTGGGGTGGATTTCGGTAGTATAGGCAAAATAACCCGCCAGTGGCAACAATCCGCCCAGCATGAGGGTGTGTGATACCACATCCAAGCCGACTGTGGATGATTTTAGCCGAACAGGTTTCCATGAATATAAAAACGATAAGGTCAGATTAATTGCGCCGATGATTAGCACCAGCCAACCACCGATGAGATAAAAGATGAGTGCCAATAGCACCACACCCCCACAGGCAATCCATGCTGTATGGAGGTCAAGTGTGCCGTTGGTGATGGGATTCCGTTTGGCGCTAATCGGGTTAGCGGCATCGTCCTCCGCATCTTCCATATCGTTAATCATGAAGGCGAATGTGACAGTCAGAAAATTGGCGATAGCGACCACAAACAAACGCCAGTCGAGGGTGATGCCATTGATAACCCCGTGTGCGATGAGTCCGCCCAAAAATGTGAGCGAGATAAGGGGCATTTGCTCTTTCCAACGGGAGAGGCTAATAATCCCTTTGAGGATATTTTGTGTTTGGGGGGTAGGGGCGTTAACAGATTCCATAGAATACCTTTCTCAGTAACATGAGCATTTGATGAATGGCACAAGCATATCATAAACCCTGCCAGATGGTTAGGCATGGTGGCATTTTTGCTATAATCAATGCTATAGTTATGCCTGTTTGGTAAATGGATGTGAGATGCTTATGAAACCCTTTACGCTATTTCCCCTCATTTCGTTGCTCCTAGCTGTGGCGACATGGCTATTTTCTGCGGATATAACCCCACAAGCCCAACAAGGAGGTCTTGTCAATGAATCTTGTGTGGCAGATAGTGCGATGTTACCCCGTCATACTGTGGTGGCGGATGTGGATTATGCCCAAAAAACGCTCCGTGTGGAGCAACGGATTGCATATCAAAATCAGACTGATGGGGCGTTATCAGAAATTGTGCTTGTGGTAGATACCAATCGTTGGGCAAATACATTTTTTCTGGGCGAATTAAAAGTCAATAATGCCTTTACAGAGTATACACTCGTAGAAAAACGGCTATCGGTGATATTACCCACCCCATTGGGTGTTGGGTGTGAGGTTGGGTTACTGCTCAAATTTGAACTGCATGTCCCACAAATTGGGGCAGGGCTTATCACCGATTCTAAGGGGTACTTTGGCTATACTCCGCGTCAACTCAATTTAGGTCATTGGTTGCCGACTTTGGCGATATATGACAATGGCATGTGGGTCACAAACCCCGCATTTTATATTGGTGAGCAAGAACTGATTGCCCTTGCCGATTGGTCGGTGATGTTTAATCTTATCAATCCGCCAGAAACCCTTACCATTGCCGCCCCAGGCGAAGAAACCCGCATAAATGATAGGACATGGCAATATAGCCATCGCAATTCGCGTGATTTTAGCGCCAGCATGAGCGATATGTTTAATGTGGCATACGAATTTTTGCAAAATGGCACACAAGTTGAATTGTATACCTTTACCGATGTGGCATCGGAGGTCAATAGTACCCTTTTGCCCGAAGAAATCGCTGTCCATGCCTTGCGTTCTGCTGTGCAGAGTTTTGAGATGTTTGCCGATTTATTTGGGGCGTATCCCTATCAACGCCTCTTGGTGATACAGGGCGATTTTCCCGATGGTATGGAATTTAGTGGGTTGGTGTTTGTGGGGAATAGGTGGTTTGTGCGCTATAATGGCGACCCTGCCAGTTATCTGACATTGATAACGGTGCATGAAGTGGCGCATCAGTGGTGGTATGCCCTAGTGGGCAATGACCCCGCCATTACCCCATGGCTGGATGAGGCACTTGCCACGTATAGCGAATACATCTTTTTAGAAGAATATTACCCAGATTTGCGCGAATGGTGGTGGGAATTTCGGGTGAATCAGTATATGCCAGAGGGGTTTGTAGATGCGACCATCTATGATTTTCCTAATGTGCGTGCGTATATTAATGCTGTGTATTTGCGTGGCGTGAAGATGCTCCACGAGATACGAGGTGTATTGGGCAAGGATGCTTTTTTTGACCTGTTGATGCAATATGCCCAGACTCAACAAGGCGATATTGCACTCTCACAAGATTTTTGGGCGTTGATGACTGCCGAACAATTGGCAGATACCCAACCGATTCGTTCCCGTTATTTGCGTGTGCCATAAGCCACAGAAGGAATATGTTATGTTTGGTGCTTTTTTGAGTAGTCTATTGGCGGTAATGTGTTTTGCGGTGTATATCCCTATTTTTCTCCTCGCTATGCGCCATTTAACCACAGGTGAGGTGAAGGTGCGCCGTCCAATTGAAGGCGGGGTAGAAATAAAAACCATCACAGGGTATCGGGCGACTATTTATGCGCTGGGGCAATTTTTGATATGGTTTCCCGCCGTCTATGCCGCGTTGATGGTCATTCAGACGCGCAATGTCTTATTCCTGTTTTTGGGGGTGATATTTAGCATTGCTATTGGCTATGTCAATACGCTTATCGCCCAACGGATGAAGGGAGAGATTAATCTGGTGACATTTGACCAGATGGGCTTTAAGTTTAATCTGCAAAATTTTGCCAAGCGCAATTTTAATGTGCAAACGCAAGATGCTGATGAGCCAGAAAAACCTAAGCGCGGGTTAAATAATGCCGATATAGAAGATGCGGTGTTTTATGATGTGCCACCCGATGATGTCTATGAAGAAAAACGTAAAAATGATGACGATGTGGATTTATAAAGATTAACCCTATCGGCGGTTTTGTGTGATTTGGGTCTATTCCCCCATCACCAAAAACCTGCTATAATCGTTTGTAATTAAATAATCTGACCTTCGGGGCAGGGTGGAAATCCCTACCGGCGGTAAAGCACCACGTATTTGGCGTGTGTGTCCAAGCCCGCGACCCGTTTTGTCCTCATGTGAGGATGAGTCATGATGCCTTGTGCCTCATGCCGGTGGATTTGGTGAGAAACCAAAGCCGACGGTCATAGTCCGGATGAAAGAAGGTAAATCTTCAACCATCAACATGGATGGTTGATGGGTTTGGCTTATTTGCCTACCTATTGGGTATTTTATATCCATAGATTTGGCAATATTTAGCTATACCTATGCCCCGTTGTCCCTAGTTACAGGAACGGGGCTTTTTTATGCAAAAAATAAGTACCATGACCATAATGTTCCCCCAAAAAAATGCCAGAAAACGGGTATTTTCGATTCACCGTTGGATGTGGCTATTCAGCCTATTATTGGTCATCGCCCTCTGGCAATTTGTGACCATGCTCAACCTCATCAAACCATTTTTATTACCCCCACCGATTAAAGTATTCAACGAATTTATCCGTGTCATCAACAATGGCGATTTGTGGAAACACACATCGGTCACATTGGGACAGGTCATACCCGGACTCATCATCGGTGTGATGTTGGGTGTGGTTTTGGGCTATGCCATCGCCAAAAATCGGCTATTAGAATCATTTCTTGCGCCGATTGTGGTGGCATTGCAGTCTGTGCCTGTGGTGGCGTATGCACCCCTCTTAGTAGTGTGGTTTGGCAGTGGTGGACAGAGCAAAATTATCACCTGTGCGCTCATCGTGTTTTTCCCTATGTTGATGAATACCGTCACGGGGATTCGGTCTGTGCCGCGTGAATGGCGTGAATTGATGCGCGTGTATCGGGCAAATCGCTGGCAGATGTTCCGCAAATTAGAGCTACCCGCCGCCATGCCGATTTTGCTCACAGGACTAAAAACTAGCGCCACGCTCGCCGTTATTGGCTCGGTGGTAGGCGAATTTATCGTGGCGAATGCGGGTTTGGGGATGTTTATCAACCTCGCTCGCACCCAATACAACACCCCACTCGTATTTGTGTGCGCGATTAGCATGGCGCTCATGGCGGGTGGGTTATATGGCTTGGTTTCGGTATTAGAGCGCAAACTTTTGGCGTGGCGTTCTATATAAACAAGGAGATTTTTCTCATGAAACGACTGATAATCGGCATTATGCTGGTTTTTGCGGTGGTGATGGTGGTGGGTAGTTCTGCCCAGACCCGTATCCGCTTTTTTTTGACTTATATCCCCAATATTCAATTTTCGCCCGTATATGTCATGGACGCATTAGGGCAATTGGATGAGGCAGGCTATGAATTGCAACTCGAACATGGTGATGAGCCTGTTGGTGTTGACCTAATTGCCACAGGGGATTTTGATTTTGGCATGATTAGCGGGGAACAAGTCCTCATGGCGCGATTTGGTCAACGCCCTGTGGTGATGGTGTATAACTGGTTTCAAGCCTATCCTGTGGGCATTATCATCCCCAATACCACCCCTGCCACCACGATGGAAGAATTGCGCGGGTTGCGTGTGGGTGTTCCCGGACGCTTTGGCGCGAGTTATAGCGGATTGACCGCCATTTTGAGCGCCAATGGTATGACCGAAAGTGATATTCAACTTGAAGCGATTGGGTTTGCCGCCGCCGATGTGATATGCAGTGGTGGCGTAGATGCCAGCGCCGTGTATATCAACAATGAACCGCTACAAGTCCAACTCCGTGCCGATGCAGGGCAATGTGGCGAGATTACCAGCGTGTCTGTGCTGTCTATCTCTGATGTTGCCAATATGGTCTCAAATGGCATTGTCACCAGCGAGGCGCTCATTGCCAATAATCCCGCTATGGTCAGTTTGGTCATAGCGGCATTTGACCGCGCTCTGTGGACAGTTATCCAAAATCCTGCACAAGCCTATCTCATCAGTTTGGATTATGTGGATGGTTTGCCCATGACCGATGAATTACAGGCATTTTTAGAAGAAGCATCCACCCAACAACAAGCATTATTGGCAGAAACAGGCGATATGACCACCATCAGAGAAAGCCGTGAGGTGCTATGGGAAGCGCTCAATGCCGAATTTGAACCAGAACTCATTGGTCAATTTCATGTGTTGCTGGAGACTATCAAGTTGTGGGAAGTCGAAGAGACTTTTAATGATGAGGGTATCATCCAAACACCCCAATTGGGTTATAGCGATGAAGCAGATTGGGCGCAAACCGCACAGATACTAGTAGATTTGGGGATATTGCCCGAATTACTCGATTATGCCCCTGCCTATACCAACGACTTTCTGCCACCAACCCCATGATATGGCTATGATGCACAGAGGGGGTAATTCCCTCTGTGTGCTATAATAGTTAGTAATTTGTTTGCTATGAATTGGGAATAAATGGGCATGGGTAAATCATCACTATCACCACAATCGCGCAGAATTTTATATGTTGCCATTGGCAGTATCGCTGTTATCGGTTTTGTGCTACTGATACTATCGGTGGGGCAACAATTAAGCACCGTGTTTGATAGCGGTAGCGCCACGTCAACTAGGGCTGTAGCGATAGTCACAGAAGTAGAAAATACCCCAGTGGCACAGACTTCACCCACCTATGTGCCACTCCCCACCCAAGACCCAGAAATGGGTATGCCAACACGGTCATCATCTATAGACCAACCATTGGTCGTGGATAATAACCCTGTACCCCTAGAAGTGTCGCAGATAACCAATATCCAAGTCACAGATGAATCTGGCGCGGTGGTGGGTATTGGGTTATTGCGTGTATATTATGCCGATTCTGTCGCCCCACAAAATACCACACGAGTAGAGCTAGAATTGCGGTTTGTGGAAAAATTTATCACTGCTACACCCTTTAGTGAAGTTACCCGTGTGCCAGTCACCCCTGTGACATCCACGCCCCGCCCCATGCGCCCCACCGCCACCCCACGAATTTCTCAATATGAAGAATCGGGTGTGCAGGTGCAACAATTGATGGGTGCAACGCTGTTTTGCCTAGAGGATAGTTTTTCTGGTTGTGATGAAGTGGCAAATCCAGCCGATTATAGCTTTATTCGGGATGGTGGGGCATTTTGGTCGTGGACATTACGCCCACAAGCGACTAGCGGTGTTCACGATTTACGCCTTGAATTATGGACATTGTTGACGGTGAATGGGCAAACACGCACCAATACCGTGTGGCAACATCCGTTTAGCATCACCATTGGAGAACTGCCTGCCCCTGCACAAGCCACGTCCGATTTGAATCGGGCGATTCTCATTGTGTTGGTGGGGACAATTGGCATCACCGCGATGATAATCGTGTTTTATATCCAAAAAAGAAGCACCACCAATGCCCCTATCAAAAAACCTGTGCGTGGCAAAAAACCGACTGTATTCCTCAGCTATCGGCGCAAAGTGAGCTGGGCGGTGGCGCTAAAACTTCACGAGAGCCTCACCCAAATGGGTGCAGATGTGTTTATGGATATGGAAGATTTGGGAGAGGGTCAATTTGCCCAAAAATTGATGGACGAAATTCAATCACGGGATTATTTTCTGCTCCTACTTGCCCCAGACACACTGACATCTGAATGGGTCATTCGTGAAGTGCAATTTGCCATGCAAGCGGGTAAGCGTATTGTGCCTGTCTTGACCGATGGCTTCACCCTATCAGAAGAAAATCTCCCCGCCGATTTGAAGGGGATTAGCAGTCATAACGCCGTTACGCTCACACTCGAATTTTATCAGGCGGGGATAGACCGCATTGCACGGTTTGTTGGCTTGTGAAAAGGAAAACGTTGTTGGCACATATCGCAACTAAAAATCTTGTTGTGGCATATCCCGCCCCAGATGGCGGAGAACTCACCGCGCTAGGCGCAATTTCGATGACCATCAAGCGCGGGGAATTTGTCGCTATTGTCGGCACAAGTGGCTGTGGAAAAAGCACCCTTGTGCGCGTTTTGGCGGGATTACAACCCCCGACTGAAGGCGTGGCACTCCTAGACGATGAACCCATCACGCGCCCATCCACACAGGTGGGGGTAATGTTTCAGTCTGCTAATTTGCTCCCATGGCGCACCGTCATTGAAAATATCGCCATGCCGTTGGAACTCGCTGGCATGAAAAAATCAGAGCGTCACGATTTGGCGCGGGAACTTTTGCCTCTGCTGGGATTAGAGGGGTTTGAAAATGCCCATCCATCAGCACTTTCTGGCGGGATGGCGCAACGGGTGGCGCTTGGGCGGGTGTTGATTCAGCGCCCACAAGCCTTGTTGTTGGATGAGCCGTTTGGGGCGTTGGATGCGCTCACCCGTGAAAAAATGAGCCTCGATTTATTGGGTGTATGGGCGCGTGAACAGCAAACAACCCTCATGGTCACACACAGCATATCCGAGGCGGTATTGCTCGCAGACCGTGTGCTGGTCTTTAGCCGACGACCGGGCAGAATCATCGCAGAAATTCCTGTGATGTTGCCCCGTCCGCGCCGTGCCGACTTTTTATATGACCCACAATTCACAGAACTTACCCGTCAAGTGCGCCACGCCATAGACCAAGCCTAATTTTCGTTCTAAAATGCCCTATTGTTTTTGTGATATAACACATTGGATTTTTTTGGATGAAAAAATTACTCAAAGTGAACGCAGTGGTCATTATCAACCTCGTTGTGGTGGCAATTTTATTAGAACTGCTCCTACGGGTGGCTGTGCCGTCATTGCCAGACCGCCTCAAACGCCCCGCAGAGCGTATTTTGGCGGGTAGCGAACAACCGATTAACCGCATGGAAATCATGCAGACAGTGGGAGAGCATAATGTGGTTATGCGTCCCGATTTGCAAAATTATCAATATGCCGCCAGCAAGGATATTGTGTTTCATGTGACCACCAACCCTTTATTGGGCAGTAGCTTTGGGTTTCGTAACCGTCCATTGGATTATGAGCCGCAAATTGCGGTGGTGGGCGATTCGTTCACATTTTGCTTCACTGAATATGAAGATTGTTGGGTGCAACGCCTAGAAGATATAGCGAGTATGGGTGTGGTCAATTTGGGGCAAGGCGCAACAGGTGGTGTGAGCCACTATAACATGCTCAAAAATCATGCCGTGCAAATTGAACCGCCTATTGTGCTATGGCAGTTTTTTGGCAACGACTTTGATGAAGATTATCAGTTGCGTGTGCTAGAGGGGCAAATTCCGCGTATAGACTATTTATCCCCACGCGAAATTTCTGCCCAAGAAGCCGATGACCGCGCCCAAGCCGATGTGCCTGCATGGGTGACATGGTTGCGCGGAAATTCGCTGGCATTTGCGCTCACCGAATTGACATTTTTTAACGAAGCGCCGTATGTCAACAGCTTTGAACGGGCTTTTTTTGCAGAGGCACATACCGCCCAAATCCGCGATGGGGTCGTGGGGTTTGGTCAGGTATATGAGCAAGTTGCGCTAGATATGACCGACCCGCGTAAAATTGCTGGCTATCCCCATACCAAACAAGCCTATATGGAGGCACAGACCCTTGTAGAGGGGTGGGGTGGGCAGATGGTGGTGATTCTCATCCCTGTGCGGGAATTGGTCTATGAATCGCTCACAGCGCCACTTTTGGGACAAGAGACGATGCAGATTTTTTATGATAATCACCAAGCCATGTTGGATTTATGCGATGAACTCGCATTGACCTGTTTTGATGCGCTACCTGTGTTTATGGAATATGCCCAGCAAGGTGAATTACTCTATTATACAGAGGACATGCACCTCAACCCACGAGGCAACGAAATTCTTGCAGAAGCCATTTTTGGGTATCTTGAACATAACGATTTGTTGCAAAAATCACAATCTTAGTTTATAGTGAAATATAGCAAGTGCAGTTTTTTTCCATACATAACACAGAGAGGAAACGTTATGCGTTACATGCGATTTGTTCTTTCGGCTTTACTCGTAATGATGGCTTTATTGATGACAACGGGTGTATTTGCCCAAGAAACAATTGGTGTTGGCGATACTGTTGAAGGTGTTCGTGTTGATGAAGATAGCGATTACACCATTGAACTTGCAGAAGGTCAATTGGTGTTTATTGCTGTTGTTTCAGAAGAATTTGATAGTAATTTAGCGGTGTTGGTTGAAGGCGAACAAATCGCTTTTGACGATGATAGTGGTGGTAGCACCAATCCGTTCCTTGCCTTCCTTGCGCCCGCCACAGGCACTTATACCATTCGTGTGGGTGCATACTCAACAAGCGGTGCTGGTGCATTTACCCTGACTGTTAAAGAAGGTGTTGTCACCGCTATCGAAGTTGGTACACTTGTTGATGTCGAGTTTACTGGCGAACCCACTTTCTTCACATTTACCGCAACTGCTGGTGATGTGGTGACAATTGGTGCTGTGAGCGAAAATTATCTGAGCGCCGATTTGTCTTTGGTTGGTCCAGATGGTGTTGAAGTCTCTAACAATAGCTCACTCTTTATCTCTAGCCGTCAATTGCGCCGCGTGAGCTTGCCATTGACTGGTCTATATTCGGTCAAAATGTCATCCTACTCGGTGTCTGAAGTCGCAGAAACTGTCACCCTATCGGTTGTGCCAGATACTGTGTTGACCCTCGATGATGGTAGCCTCACAGTTATCATTGATGAAGAAACTACCACCGATTTTGATGTGGTGCGCTTCACTGCAACCGCAGGGACTGTGTATGTTTTGACCGCCACCACCGATAACCCCGATATAGGCGTGAGAATTGATATTCCACTCGGCTTTGACGAATATGGATTTACCATCACGGGCTCTTTGGTGTTCCGTTATGCTACGGCTGGTACAGTAGAATTTACCGCATTGGCTGATGGTGAAATTGGTTTTGTTGTGAGCGAAGACGGTTTCTTTAGTTCTGAAGAAAAACTATCATCCATCACATTGAGCATCGCCCCTAAATAAGGGTCTATATCCACTAAGAATGTCACAAAACGAGGGGCTTAAGCTCCTTGTTTTGATTTATGGATAAAAATATTGTCATGGTTGGGTTATCGCTGATAACCGAAAGGGCTTCTCAATGTACCCCAAAAGCAATAAATTGGTGATATGCTTTTCTATAATTGTCTTTATCGGTCTCTTTGGTCTCACGGCTGTCTTTGCCCAGCAACGCCTTGAAGTGGGTGATGTTGTTGAGGGGACGTTTTCTGGTCTGGATATAGAGTATGCCATCATGCTAATAGCAGGACGTGAGGCAATTATCACCCTCACTTCTGATGATTTTGATACAACCCTAACATTATTAGATGCCAATGCCCAAGAGGTCGCGTTTAATGATGATAGTAGCTCTGGGACAAATTCTTTGTTGCGATATACCCCTAGTGCCGATGGCTTGTTCACCATTCGCGTGGGGGCGTTTTCTTTGTCTCAACGGGGTGACTTTATACTCAGTGTGATAGCTATCAGACAAGTGCCTATAGATATTGGCGAGACTGAACGCGCAACACGTATTACTGAATTGGATAATGATTATGTAGTCGAATTAGAAGCCAATCAAGCGGTTACGATTACGGCTCTCTCCACTGATTTTGATACCACTATCGAGATTTTTGATGTGAATAATGTGAGTTTGGGGTTTAATGACGATGGCGCACCTGTTGGTGGACGCGGACTCGATTCGTTTCTGGGCTTTTTATCCCCAGAGACGGGTACATATATCATCCGTGTAGGGGCATTTTCGCCCGATAACGAAGGGGCGTTCACATTAGAAATTTCCCCAGTGGAAGTTACCCCTGTACGTATTGGCACGCCTACCCGTGTTGAGTTTTCGGCACAGTCTGTTTTGCGGGTATTCTCGTTTGACGCCAAAGAAGGCGATGTGGTCACAGTAGATGCCGAAGGTGGCGATTTTGTCACTCATCAATTGAGGCTCAATGCGCCAGATGGCTCGGTGATTGTCTCTAATGACCAATATACGGTAAATCAGCAATCATCCAATGCCCAATTACGCCGTGTGATTTTGCCCGTCACAGGGGTATATACGGTGACGTTATTGTCTGAACGCCAAATCAACACTCGTATCTTGCCCATCAATTTTTCTATTATCCCAGATAGCTTGCTCATGCTTGATGAAGAACCGATATCGTTTTTATTGGGCGCAAATACCGCCGATTTTGATGTCGTGCGGTTTGTGGCGACAGAAGGGGAAACGTATCGTCTGGTGATGACCACCAATAACATCCAAAGAGGGGTGCAAATTGATATGAGAATAGAAAATTCCACTGGCAACAATGCCTTACGCGGGTTATATCAGTTTGAAAATCTGGCTGAAATGGTCATTGAATTTGTCGCGCCCGATGATGGTCTGGTGAGGCTGGTGATTAGCAATGCAGGCTTCCCGATTGGTTCCAGAGATACCTCCGAAATTACCCTATCACTCGAAGCAAAATAGACGATTTGTGTTTATCTACACCAAAAACAAGGAGAACATCACTCCTTGTTTTTGATTTATGCCAAGTGGTTATGGATTGCCCTTTTTGTGCAAGCGGATTTTTGTTATAGTTTGATGGTGAGTTGTATATGTACCTACAAAGGATTATCAAAACTTATGGCAAAAATTGGGTTATTTTATGGCAGTAGCACGGGCAAAACAGAAGCAGTTGCCTATCAGATTAAAGAAGAATTTGATAAGCAATTGGGTTCTGGCGTGGTTGAAGTCCATAATATCGGCAATGCCACCCCAGAGCAAGTTTTGGGGTATAATTATCTTATTATGGGTATTCCCACTTGGAACACAGGTGAACTACAAGACGACTGGGCAGTATTTTTTCCTAAAATTGCCAGCATGAATCTCAATGGCAAAAAAGTCGCGTTGTTTGGATTGGGCGACCAAAATGGATATGGCTTCAACTTTTTGGATGCGCTGGGTGTTTTGGGCGATGAATTGATGTTGTATGGGGCAGATGTCTATGGCGTGTGGTCTACTGAAAAATATCAATTCAACGAATCGAAAGCGCGTGTTGAGGAAGAAAATTACTTCTTAGGTTTGGGTGTTGATGAAGATGGTCAGACCGAATTAACTTCGGGACGGATTCAACAATGGGTCAAAGATGTGAAAGCAGAATTTTCCCTGTAGAATATAATCTGTCATTCGCCATAGGGATGGCATATATGGTATGCTATCCCGCTTAATGATATTTGTAGAGATACGCGATTGCGTGTCTATTTTGCCGTTAGTATCTAATGAAAAGCGATTATACAGGCACTATGACCGACCCCAATACCGCAACTCTACAAGCCCTATTACAATATGCTTTGCCGTTGGGGAGTACCCTATTGGCGGGGTCTCCAGAGATGACCATTCAATGGGCTGTCACCATCCGAGCGCAACCGCCCGCCTTCCCCGATATTGGTGGTGGCGAATTGGCGCTTGTTTCGATGGATATTGTGCGTGGTTATGATAGTCGTATAACCCTCGCAGAAGTCGTGGCAAATTTGGCAGATGCAGGCGTGAGTGCGGTGGCTGTGCGCGATTCTGTGTCACAAACGGCGATTGCATCTGCATTAGAGCGTGGCATTGGTTTGTTATCTATGCCCGCCGATACCAACCTGACTGTCATAGAACGGGCGGTAAATAAGCTCATCCTCAATCAATCGGCACAATTGACCCAACGGGCATTGGATATTCAACGCCAACTCATCACCCTATCGGCAGAAAACCGCGATTTGAGCAGTTTGTTACAGATTATAGCCCGCGCCACCGCCAAGCCCGTGGTCATACACGATGATGCCGGTGTGATGATGGCGCAAATGTACCCCAATGTCACACGTCGTAGCGGTGGGGCAGGGTTATTACAAAGTCTTCCCTATGTCGAATTTCAACGCTGGCTAGAAACACAAGCCCCACAAACACCCGGTATCATCGCACATAGCCCCATTGGGCATACGATTGTCATTAAGGCAGAAAAGCGAATTGCGGGTTATTTGTCTGTGGTAGGTACCGCCTCGTCTTTAGGCGAATTTGACCGCCTCGTGTTGATGTACGGGGCGGATGTGTGTGCGATTGAACTGGCAAAAAACCGGGCGATCGCCTCTGCTGTGGAGCAAACACGGGGCGATTGGGTGCAGATGTGGCTTAGTGGGTCATCGGCAGACGACCAATTACTCATCACACGGGCGCAACAATCGGGCTTTGATAGCGATTCATCGTATGTCGTGGCGGTTTTTAGGGCGACAACCTTGTCTGGGGTGGTTTTGCCAATAGAACCCCTTGTCGCATTGGTGCGCGATGATATGGTGCGTCGTGGACTCACCGGGGCGGTTGGTCAGCATGTGGATGTGATAGTCGCTTTATATCCCCTAGACGGGTCTATGCCTGCGTTGTTACGCACACGGGCAATTGTCGAAGAACTCCGCACACAACTCGCCATGCGTACCCCTAGTGGGGTGGTATCGGCGGGGATTAGCCGTTTGACCACATCGCTTTTTGGTCTGCGTGAGGCGTATCGGTCTGCGCGGAATGCGTTGAATATTTCTGCCGAATTGGGTCACCGCGAATCTACCACCTTTTATGGTGACTTAAAGCTATTTCAGTTATTGCTGTCTATCAAAGAACAAAATTTAGCCCCACTGCGCCAATTTTATGATGAATCGTTGCGCCCATTGGTAGACCATGATGACCGCAAACAAGGAGACCTCATCCGCACATTGAATGGCTTTTTTGAGGCGAATGGCAACCTCGCCAAAGCCGCCATAGACCTCGATGTACATCGCAATACGCTGGTTTATCGGCTAGAACGCATCACCGAATTGACCGGACTCGATTTGAACGATGCCGATAACCGCCTCATTTTGCATCTGGCACTCAAAATTCAGCGTGTCTTAGCGACCTTACCCGATGGCACTTAGATAAATTAGCCAATAACACGCGCTTGAAAATCATGTTTTTTATCCACTATAATGAGATTCCAACGCCTATTGCGCCAGTATGGAGGCTTTATCTTTGCTATCTCATCAACATTGGTCGCGTACCTTTAGTGTCGAATCAGACGACCTAGACACACTTGTCAATTTGCTTTTAGAAGAAGAAACACCCATGGCCAGCCAAGAATTGGCGCGGCGTGTGGTGACTTATCGCCTAGAAAAAGAAACGGTACTCCTGCAAGAAAAATATCGAGATACGGCGGTTTATACCCCCGCATCTGCATGGAATATGGGACAAAAATTAGTTTTTCCTGCACTTGAACACGCTACGGGGCATGTTGTTGATATTCGCAACGGCGATAACCCCGAATATGGCGAATTTCAGGTGATTGCAGTGGAATTTGACGATAAATCACGCCGTGAATTTGCCTCTGAATACAAACTCCCCCATAAATTAGCCGAATTTTCAGAGACCACGGGTAATCCACTCTCTGGCGAAATATTGACCACAGACGACATCATGGCAGAATCTGGTGAGGCAATTATCCAAAAATTGGAGCAAGCCCTCACCGATAATGATACATTGGTGTCGGTGGCAAAATTATGGTTTCCGCGTGATTTAATTTTGCCCGTAGATTTGGGTAGTTTGCATTTGGCAGAAGCCGTCCTCGATATGAACGGTGGCGGACCCATGTCTACAGACGATATTTTGGAGCAAATTGGCGGTTTGGGTGATTCTCCCATAACCCTTCAAGCCCTTTCGCTCAATTATGCGCTCAATCAGGATGCGCGTTTTGATGAAGTGGGACCCGTTGGTCGGGTGCTGTGGTATCTGTCACGTATGGAGCCAGCCGAAGTCAAAGAAGCCCCTGTCTATCTGCGTTATACCCCCATTGAATATGACCGCAGATTGCTGTCTGACCAGATGGTGAATTACGAAGCAGAAATTTGTGATGAACTCTCAGACCTTACCCCGCCCGCATCGCCCACAGGCACTATCACTCTCATCTATCCCCATCGCCGTGCGGGAACATTCCCCATCACCGCCAACACCCAGCATGTTTTCCCGACTGCACAACGCACAACACGCATTTGGGTGACATTAATTGACATAGCCGATGGTGAGGAATTTGTGGGGTGGGTTGTTCCCAGTCAAAAATATGTATTGGGCTTTGGGCAATTATACGAAAAATATCATCTGCCGATTGGCTCACGCATTACGGTTCATAAAGGCAAGACCCCAGACCGTATTGAGGTCAATGCCCATATTCACAAGCCTCGTAGCGAATGGGTGCCTGTGTTTGGGATACAAGGCGATTCTGCCCATTTTGAAAATATCAAACGCCCTGTAGAAGCCGATTATGACCAATTGATGCTCATTGGTGTAGACCAACTGGCGACACTTGACCAATTGGTAAAGACGGCTAATACGGGCAAAAAGTCGCTCACAGGCATTTTGAAGATGTTGTTGCCCCAACTGGGAAAATTATCCCCACAGGGCGCGGCACATATCAAGATGGTGTATAGTGCAGTGAATTTGTTGCGCCGATGCCCACCTGGTCCCATCATGGCTACGCTTGAAGCAAACCCCGATTTTACCAGTTTTGGGGGAGAATATTGGAAACTCTTAGACGATACTGTATAACGATTTTAGGATAAACTCATGTCAACTGCACCCGGCAAATCTAGTCTTGTTAAGCCATCCTTAAACACCAAATTTCATATTGATTATGAATGGTGGGAACGGTCATCCCCAGATGATTTACGGGTCTATTTGCGGAGCCATCTGCCCGATGACCAACGGGAACGGATGAGTTTTGTGGCAGAAAACCACATAGTAGATTTTGTAGACCCCAATACGGGGGAAGTGTTGAAGATGGATGAATTGCGCCTCGCCATTAAGTTGGCGGCGGAATCATCCGATTTTATCAACCAACATATTTCGTTGGTGGATAGTGTCTTTCGGGTATTTCTTCGGAATAATAACTTGCCCCTCTCACCGAAGCAATTAGCCGAACTTACCGGTAGGTCTGCCGAGACGATTCTTAAAACACTCAGTGGACAGCGCATTTATCAGGGGATTCGCCCCTATCTTAAGATATAAATGAGGAGTTAGTAGCACGATGAGCCGTGTGATTAATACAGATAGTCCGGGCAAACGACGCAACCAACAAATGCGGACATCCGCCGAGTTATTGCGTCACCTCAGCCAAAAACCCGATATTGATGCCGAAGCAAAAGATATGTTGGCGTTGTTGGTGTTTACCCTGCGTGATATTGCTAATGGCATTGATGAATCCACTATTGCGTGGGAAAAGCGTGATTATTGGATAAAAGCGGAAGAATTTCGTACTAAATGGGGATGGACGCACCGCATGAGTGCTGAATTGGAAAAATTGATTTTTGCCGAATTGTGGGATGACTTGCCCGCGCTAATGGTGAAGCTATTTCCCCATTTTAGCGACATTAAGGTGAATAAAATCACCCGCAAAGACCAAGCATGGATAGGGTGCTATCAAGAATTGCTCAGTGAACGGGCATAGGACATATTGGGGTCTGTGATAATGAGTAGGGGCGAGAAGCTATCTCGCCCCTGTCGTATTTTTTAGGGAATGGCGATACCAATCACCACATATCGCCCCCATTCTATCCCTTGTGGCAATAACATGAATATGTTGTTTTGTGGGTCACTGATGAACAGGGTAGAATCTGCCCCTGTTTGCGTTTGGGTGTTATAGGGGACTTCATCGGGTGTGGTTGCCCATCCCAAACGGGTGCGAATGGTCTCGTTATTGCGCCAAATTAGACCAAATCCGCGTCTGGGTTGAAAGGTTGTGGGGCTGGGGGGATTGTTATATAACGGGTCATCGGCGGGCATCCCTTCTTCATAATTATCCCGAACCACTTGCCAACGTGGATTGAGTGCATCATTGAACAAGACATAAATCGCGTCTTGGCTACCCACCCAAATCATAAAGCCATATTCAAATGATTGATATGCCGCAGGCGAAAGGGTTTGTGGCGAGAGTGGGCAGATGGGTGGTTGTGGATTAGAAAAAAACCAGAAGAATTGGCAAGGTACGGGCGCAGTGGGGAATGGGGTATTGCCCGCGACTGGCGGATTAACCGGATTATTGGGTGGGAAGGCGGTGGGGATATTGGTCAGTGGCACAATCGCGCTGGTAGGAAAAGCCACATTGGGCGCGAGTGTGGTGGGCAATAGCGATGGAATAACGATGGGGGTCTGTGTGATGGTGGGCGTGATGGTTGGTGTTTTGCTGGGTGGCAATGTTGGTGTGACCAAGACAAACCCCGATTCAACCGTGATTTGCACCTGTTGAGGCACTTCCAGCACCGATATTGTGGGCGATGGGGTATTGGTCAGTGGGCGCGTGGGCAGGGCATTGGTGAGCGCCAATGTCACCTCTTGCAACAGAATCGGTCCGTTATTTTGGTTTACAGACGGGTTTGAGCTACAGGCTGTGAGTAGCAAAAATATCCCCGCCAGAAAAAATTGTTTGTAGGATTTGTGTTTCACCGTCATAGTCATCACCTCACTGTTGATTTTATGCTGATTGTATCAATAAGCAATGCAGATTTGCCAAATGAGGGGGCAATTTTGGCACACATTTGTGTAATTTCTACAGATTGTGTAAAATGTATAAATGAAATCGTGAAGAATATTTAATATCAAAAGGATTAGTGCGATGGGTCGGCGTAGATACGATGATGATGATTATGATGATAGACGACGTAGCTCATCTAGCAAGCGGTCTAGTAGCAGTCGGTCAAACGGTAGTAGTAAAGGCAGAAGCAAAAGCCGTAAGAGTACGCCAAGTGCTTTTGGTGGAAAAAAATCAGACGCAGAAGCACGCATAGAGCGGGTGACATGGTTTTTGATGGTGCTGGTGTTTGGCGTGATTTATGTCTTGCCAGAAGGTGCAATCCCAAACGCCTTTATTCCGTTTTCTGGGGCGGTGATTTTGCTCGGTTCTGGGTTATATCAATATGGCAAACGGTGGCGGGTTAGCCCAACCACATGGATTGCGGGGACAGGGTTGTTGCTGGGTACATTTGCCAATTTTACCGTTCTGCCTAATTTTAGCATGTACGGTATTACCCTGCTCACCTTTGCGGCGGTCATTGGTATTGGTTTATTGACCAACGAGACCTAAGACAGCAGATTTTTATGTTAGGTCGCATCATAATTTTGATATAGTGAGTATGAGGGCGCAATCATTTGCGCCCTTATACAACATCCCTCACACACTAAATTTGTATTGTATGGTAAAAATGCGGGACAAAAGCGTATGACAACAGAGATGAGTGAACGCATCACAGTAGAAGATATTCGCAAATTAGCCCTCCCATTGGGGACAAAAGTTATCGTGGGCGAGGGTATGCTGAATCGCCCTGTGAGTTGGACAACGGTGATTTATCCAAATGATAAAATCGCGCATAAATCGCTTCAGGTGAATGAAATTATTTTGTTTGCATCGCCAGAGACGAGTGGCACGCGCTTTACCACCGATGCTGATATTATTCGGTGGGCATCTGAAGCATCATCGGCGGCGGTTGTCCTCAGTGACACACCTTCGTCTACAGCCATCGCAGAAGCAAAAGCATACGGTATTCCTGTATTGCAATTGCCCCCTAATAGCCGTGCGCGGTTAATAGAAAAAGCCATTATCAGTTTGTTGGTAGACCGAAAAGTCCAAATTGAGCGACGTGGCACACAAATCTATCGGCAACTCACCCAGATTAGCTCACGGAATGAGGGTATGCCAGAACTGATTAACACGATGGCACGCCTGACCAATAAATCCATCGTCATCCAAGACAAACGGTTGCGGATTTTGCATAGTTCTGTGCAACCCGAATTTGTCTCTTATTGGGAAGAAATTGAGACATTTCTCAAAAAACTCGATAACCTGCCCATTGAATATCAAGACAGACATCGTGTGAGCGAAGCCGATGATTCGGTGCAGATGCAATCGCTCTCCACACCCAATATTGCACGACTCGTCTCGCCTGTTATCACCAGTGATATTGGGCGCGGTTATTTGTCTATTATTGGGCGCGATACAGAACTGGATGATATAGACTTATTGGTGGCAGAACATGGGGCGGCGGCATGTGCGCTAGAGATGGCGAAGCAAAAAGCTGTGAGCGATACCGAAAAACGTCTGCGTGGTACATTTTTAGACCGCTTGCTCATTGGTGATGTGAGCCAACAAGAGGCGGTGCGTCAGGGGGAACGCTTTGAGCATGATATGACCCAAACCCATTTGGCAATTGTCTTGTCGTGGCATGATAAATCTGCCAATGCACCCTCAAATCGGCGTTTGGAGACGACCATTAACACGGTGATAAACAATCAGCGTGTTAAGGCGTTGGTATGGCAACGGGAGCGCGAAAATGAGGTGCTGGTATTTCATGCTACCGACCCAGAAAACCCGATTGATAGCAGTTCTAAGCTGGCAGAGACATTTGCGGCAGAAATTCAGCGCCAACACCCCCAATATAAATTAGCGATTGGGCTTGGGCAACCTGCCCGCGAAATTAGCCAGTGGCGGATTAGCTACCGCGATGCGGTGCAGGCATTAGAACTCGCCATGCGCCTCCAAACCGATACCCCGTTGTATATTGGCGATTTGGGGGTGTATCAGCTCATCCTTAGCTTGTCGGATAGAGATAAATTACTTGATTTTACCAACCGCACATTGGGGTCTTTGCTCGATTATGATATGCGCCAACATGCCGATTTGCTCAAAACGCTAGAGGCATTTTTTGCCTGTCATGGCAACCTAAGCCAAACCGCCGAAATGTTGATTGTGCATCGTAATACGCTACTCTATCGCATGAATCGCATCAACGAAATTGCGGGGATAGACCTCAACCGTCCAGAAACACGCCTTGCGTTGCATTTGGCGTTGACCATCCGTAGATTGCTGGCATTAAATTAAGTTGGTCTTATATAAGACTTTGATGGATTGCGTACAATAGGTTAGTGAGTTATTTTATAGGATTTTTTGAAAGGGTTTTAACATGCAATATAGACGTTTAGGTGATTCTGGCATGAAAGTTAGTTCTGTTTCCCTTGGTGGCTGGATTAATTTTGGCGAAGGCAAGATGGCACAGGAAAACGCCCAGTCGGTGGTAAAGTCTGCCTATGAAAACGGCATCAATTTTTTTGATTTAGCCGATATTTATGGCAAAGGCGAAGCAGAAAAGCAGATGGGCGCGATTTTGAAGCAATTTCCGCGCCACACACTGGTTATCTCTAGCAAAGTATTTTGGGATATGAGCAGTGATGTCAACGACAGAGGACTCTCGCGCAAGCATATTTTGGAGAGTATAGACAAAACGCTTGCCCGTCTACAAACTGAGTATATTGATATTTATTTCTGCCATCGTGCCGACCCAGAAACCCCGATGATTGAGACTTGCCGTGCAATGAACGATATTATCACACAGGGTAAAGTGATGTATTGGGGAACATCCGAATGGGAAGGCTACCAGATTTTAGAAGCCTACGACATTTGTCGGGCAAATGGTTGGCACTTGCCAAAGACCGAGCAACCCCAATATTCTATGTTACATCGTGAACGGGTAGAAAAAACAGTTCTCCCTGTTACGCGATCACGCGGGGTAGGCTTGGTGCCATGGTCGCCACTGGCGGGTGGTATGTTGACGGGCAAATATGACGATGGCATCCCCACCGATTCCCGTTTTAATCGTGAAGAATGGGCAAAAAATCGGTATATGAATGAATCGAATATCCACAAAGTGAAGGCACTCAAATCGGTTGCCGATGAATTGGGCATCACACGCGGTCAATTAGCGTTGGCATGGTGCTTACGTGAAAGTGGCGTGAGCAGTGTGATTACAGGGGCAACCCGCGCCGAACAAGTTGTGGAAAATGTAAAAGCCTCCGATGTGAAATTGACGGCAGATGTCATCAGCCAAATCGAAGAAATTTTGAACGACTAAATTTTGGCATGTGGTTATAATAAAAAACTGGCGCTATAGTGCGCCAGTTTTTGTTCATGGTGATCGTCTTGTTTTATTGAATCACATCTATTTGCACGCTATATTCGCCAGGTGTATCTTCCATGATGAAGGCAATACCGTTGCGTACACGAATAATATACACACTATCGTAATAGAGGGTGAGTTCATAAATCATGACACCCGGTACGGCGCTATAAACATTGGTGATATTGGTCTCTGGTGATTCAAATGCCTCACCCTGAATATCGAATGCTGGTGCATAACCTGCATTGAGACTTTTGATGGTGACACGAATTGTCTGATTGGCAGTGGCTTGATAGCGATAGACATCTTCGTATTTATTGGGGTCATTGAAAATCCCATTAATCGGTGTGCCAGCCGTCAACATGGGTGTGGCAGTTGCCCCCAATGTGAGACTAAAATCGCTGGTTGTGCCAATTGCTTCTTCTGGTGCGCCATAAACCGCACGGTTGACGACCACATAATATGTCCCTGTATTGTTGGTGCGTAGCGGGTCAATGGTGAAGCTACCAGCATTTGACACATCACCATAGCTTATGGTACTTGCCCCTGTAATGCTAAACCCACCTGTGCCATAGACTGTTATATTGATGGGTTGGCTATTTGCGATTTGTGTGCCTGCCAAGTTGAGGAGGTCGCCCATCGTGGCATCAAAAGAATAGTATCCAGTAGGATTTGCATCATTTAATGTGCCTGTGATGGGTGTATTGAGGGTGATTGGAGTAGCAGTCATTTCTGAGATTAATAATTCAGCCTGAATTACCTGATTTGGGGCAAACATGGGTTCTGAAGGATTATCTGAATAAGCACGTACCACGACCAAACTTGCTCCACCCGCTAAATCGGCAATGATGGGGTCTACGACAAATGTGGTGCTACCTATAGGGGCATAATCGGAATAGAAATAGCTCCCAATTGACCCCCGTACTTCCACACTCAAATGCCAGTTGCCAACCTCGCTATTTAAGACATTCACTACGGCACGCGCCAATTTGGTTGTGATAGCATCATTGGATAAGCTAAAAAATGCTACCGTACTGCTTTGTGATAACTCAAATGCCACTGGTTGATTCACAGCCAAAGCGGGTACAACAGCTTGCTCTACCACCAACTCATATGTGCCAGAGGTATTGGCATTGATGGCATCACAGCAACTGCTGGCGATGAGTGTATAAGTGCCTGTTTCGGGCAGTGTGACGGGTCCCATGAGGGCATTGGTCATGCCACCGCTATCATCATCGGTATAAAAATCGTTACCTTGTGGGTCTATGAGGCGCAAAAAGCTATCGAGTCCACTTCCACCTGTAGCGGTCATACGGGCAACGATAACATCGCCTTGTGTGCCACTAAAACTATAGGATACCGATGGTGTGGTGTCACTAATTTCGCCTGTGACAACTTGTCCATACGCAATAGGGGTGATTTCTTGTGCGCTTACCAAGAGAGGTAGGGCAAAAAGGGCAATGAGCAACAGCACTAAAAATCTTTTGGCTATCATAAGTAGGGGTCTCCTTTTGAAATGCAGGGTAATAGATAAATTTATCGTACCACAAAATAATCGTGAATAGCGCATTGACCCCTGCCGATTGCTATGCTATACTCCTACGTAGTGAAATCGGTCATTTTGGTCATTTGGAAAGATGGCCGAGCGGCTTAAGGCGTTAGTCTTGAAAACTAAAGTGGCGGTCACGCCACCGTGGGTTCGAATCCCACTCTTTCCGCAGTATTAAAAACCGAGACATGGGGAGGTGCCAGAGTGGACGATTGGGGCTGCCTGCTAAGCAGTTGCACCGTTTAACGCGGTGCCGCAGGTTCGAATCCTGTCCTCCCCGCACTTAGCATCACAAAATCGGCAGTGTCACTCCTGCCTTCTTGCTATATTAGTATTTATCGTTTTCTAGCTATACAGGAAAATACAATATGGATATTTTATTAATAGTTTTAATAACAGTTGTTGCCTCATTAGGTATTTTTCTTGCAGGCTATTGTATGATAGATGCGATTTTCTATTGGAGTGCCGAGTTTAATTCTGAGAAAAAGAATAAGAGGGCTATGAACGCCCCAACCCTTATCGGTACTATTATTTTAGCCCCATTAGCAGTTATGGCTCTTGTTTGGTGGGTAGTTGCTAACTTTAATGACCCACAACGCCCAATGTGATGTAGGGGCATGACATGTCATGCCCCAAAGTAAAATATGCCTAGATTTTTAATTTTAGAGTATAATTTGAAATAAAAATCATCATTTATGGGGTGTTTTTATGCCATATAATCCAGATATTCATCATCGACGTTCTGTTCGGTTACAAGATTATGACTATAGCCAATCGGGAGCATATTTTGTGACTATTTGCGCTCATCTACGTGAGAAATTATTTGGCGAAATCCATAATGAATATATGCACCTTAACCCCATTGGCGTGATTACTCAAATTTGTTGGGAAGCAATTCCAGACCATTTTCCCCATGTAGAAATAGATGAATTCATTATTATGCCTAATCATATACACGGTATTTTGGTTTTTACACAGTCAGATGATATTTCTTTACCAAGACAATTCTCAAAGCCAATTGCTGGCTCATTGTCTACAACCATCGCCTCGTTCAAATCAAGCGTCACAAGAAAAATTAAACAATTCAATGCAAATTTTGCCTCACCTGTTTGGCAACGAAATTATCACGAACATATCATACGTGATGAAATATCATTGGCTACTATTCGGGATTATGTTATCAATAACCCTGCCACATGGGGAAAAGATACATTCTACCATGATGGTAGTTAATCAAAATTAGGGCTTGCCATGGCAAGCCCCTACATCATGCCTATCTAACCCTAAAAATAGGATTTATGGGAACAGGCAGGTAAACGGACTTTATGTTTTTAAGACAATTTTTTATTCCCCTTATATTAAGAAATTATGAATATCACCTAAAATACTAGCCAAATCTGCAAAATACGCTATAATGTATCTTTAGCGCAAACCTCTGTAGTCTATAC
>Ga0163154_10001980_pt1 | contig 30697 bp, 21 predicted proteins | sample OliLakLV19MP9P1_FD_148649 | JGI IMG/M metagenome (GOLD analysis project Ga0163154, IMG submission 148649) | Freshwater microbial mat bacterial communities from Lake Vanda, McMurdo Dry Valleys, Antarctica - Oligotrophic Lake LV.19.MP9.P1 | ecosystem: Environmental > Aquatic > Freshwater > Lake >... | reverse complement strand
GTGTGAAACTCTTTGGTGGCCCCTTCAAGACGTGATGCAAGATTGACCGCATCTCCAATGACCGTGAACTCCATCCGTTCAGCACCTTCTGCGGCAGAACCGATATTTCCTACCACGACCGTCCCATGATTAAGGCCTACCCCGATTTTGAGGGATTGCCACTTTCCTTCTTTTTCCCAGCGCTCATTTAAAATCTTTAAATCGCGGGTCATTTTGAGAATCGCCGATGTAGCGTTCACGGCGTCTTCCCGGGTTCCATACGAATGGGTATCACCCCACACGGCCATGATGGCGTCACCGATGTATTTGTGCAGAGTCCCATTTGTTTTGTAGACGAGCGGGACCATTGTACTGAAATATTCGTTTAACTGTTTTACGAGCTCTTGTTCGTCAGCACTTTCTGTCATCGTTGTGAAGCTTCGAATATCGCTAAAAAGAATCGTCACCGGTTTACGTTTTCCGCCCAGTGCTTGGGTAAACTCGTTCTGATCTTCGAGCACATAATTTGCGACGTTCTTGGAGACGTACTTATCCAATGTTGATTTAACTCGGCGTCTCTCCAACTGCTCCATAATGATTTGGGCCGTCAGTTCCGTAATACCAGTTAAAGTGATGCCAATGAGGGACCATGCCATTGGGAACACAATGGTTTGTGAATTAAAGAGGAGAGAAGCCCCGAGCAGAAAAAACCCATCAATCACCACAATACTCGCCAGTTTGGCAAAAGCATTTTTGAGTCGGCCCATGGTGAATAAAGTCAGGAAGGCCATGAAGAAAATGAGCGTGCCCCCGATCCATGGCGCATTTAATATTTTAACGTAATCTTGCCTTAAGATGCTCGCAATGGAATTAGCATGAATTTCTACCCCCGGCATAAATCCATACGAAGTGTAATGGTTATCATGCGTCCAGTTGCCTACGGGACCAATAAGGATAATTTTGCCACGGAAGAATTCCCCATTCTTAAAATTTTGTTTCCACATCATGGGTAGGAAAATATGGAGCAGCGAATGATGTTGGTACCCAAGCGCCGGAGTAGAATAGTTAATAAGCCGCGGTTTTGACCATCCTCCTAAAGGTATCGAAGGGTCGTATTTACGAGCGGCTAATGCGTCATAAGATGTATAAAGAGTGTGTTCGGGTTGAATATCTGAAAAAACTTCAGGTTGGCTGAGGACTTCCAATGAAGTTTGATGGCGAGCTGCGCGGATGTAATTATCAAAGTCTGGCCAATAATTCACGAACCCAACGGAGGTAAGAGAGTTGGCCGATGTGAGCAGAGAGTCTACCGGAAGAGAAATGCCAACGGTTCCTCCATCCTGATTTGTACTATCTTTCTTTTCTTGGACGTTTGCTCCGATTACTACATTGGTCGAATACAAGTCGATAGCTTTTGCCCATTCAGCGTCATCCTCTACACCGTAGACGCTGGGGGAAGGAAAAAGCATGTCATACGCCACGACCTTAGCCCCGGCGTTCAGAAGTTTCTCGGTGATTTGCCCATAAACTTTACGGGGAAATGGAAAACCATTCATCATAAGTTGAATGGAAGGGTTATTGGTCTCTGACCCGAAAACTTGATTCCCAGCTTCTTTGGTAACATCATCAATGGCAAGAATCACGATATCAGGATGGGGTGCGCGCGGACCTCGCCACTCAAAAAGTTGGTTATAAAGCTGACCATCAAGTCGCGTAAATTGGTTCCATTCGAGCAACTGTGTGGCCCATAAAATGAGGGCAATAAAAAAAGTGAGAACTGGTGTGAGGAGAGTATAACGCAATTTACGATCACGCACTCCGCGAGTCAGTGTTCGGAGAATCTTATCCTGTAATTTATTGTCAGCAGATTTTTTTTCTTCGGCCATGAATTGGCTCTGACCTTATACAAAAGGGAAAAAATAACAACCTCGGGATGAGGTTTCGAATTCTTAAATTTTCCAACCTTGCTTGCGACAAAGCTGCATGAGGGCGGGGAGGAGGGTAAAGGACACGACCATACAACAAGCGATTCCTACAGCCATGACCAACCCAAGCGAAGCGATGCCCCGATGTTGAGCGACGACGAGACTGAGGAACCCGCCTATCGTAGTCAGGTTACTGACAAGGATGGCGCGTCCGGTGTTGAACTTGAATAAGCCGATTTCGTGTTCTTCTTGAAACCTGTGGACGATATGAATTCCATTATCCATTCCGATCCCGATGATAAGTGGGAGAACCATAATGTTGGCGGGGTTTAACCGCAAATCGGTCAGCCACATAATAAATAAAGCCCACACAATACCCACGCCGAGAGGAATGATGGACAGCAGGATAGGCAGAGGGCGTTTGAAGTAAAAAACCATGATAATAAAGATGAAGCAAAATCCATAGATCGCCGCCTTCGCATAGGAATCTCGAAGGAGGTCAATGAATTCAAAATTCTGGATAGGAGTCCCCGTTGCTTCTTTGTCCACCGTGCGGACAGCATTGACAAACCTTTCCATCGCAGGCCGGTTCCAGACGTCTTCTCGCGGGTACACTTCGATTAAATATTTGCCGGTTTTACCCTTAAACTTTTCTTTGAGGGCGGGAGGAATGTCATCTTCGTTAACGGGACGATCTATTTTATGTTCCAAGATGAATTGGAAATTTGATTGGAGATTTTTAAACAGGTTACGCTGGTAGGCGGTAAGCCGTTCTTCTAATTCTTTTTGGCTATAGTTTTGGGCGGAGTTCAATAAGCGATCGATGGGTGGAATAAATTGCGCAAACGCGGCCGACTCTTCTTTGTAGCCGAATTGCTTTGAAAGCCGTTCAAATCTTTCAGCTTTGGCGCGGAGTTCGATTAATTGGGGTTTTAAATTGGCCCAATCAACCGGAGCTGCGGTTTTGTATTTACCTGTGCCGAGCATTTTTTGCATGTCTCGGATGATTTTCAGTTTGGATTCTTGGTCGATGGGAATTAAAGGAGCTAGGCTTTGCACTTCGAGGACGACGTTACTTAACCCTGCCGCCGAAAGGGTCGCAGTTGTTTTTCGAACTTCTTCCACGGAGTTCACAGTGATAGCTGCAAACTGAATAGGATGGAGGACGTTTAGTTTTTTAGCGTATTGCACCGATTCGAGTTTCGGCGACTGAAGTTCCAGAAGGTTGTAGTCAAACGGAACAGAACCAGCACGCCACAGCGCAGCTCCGGTGAGGGCGAGGACAATCAAAACCACCCACAAAGGTCGGGCTAACATTTTTTCTTCGACCTTGGCTAGAAACGGAGTGACGTAGTGTTTGGACGATGCGCCCCTGTTTTTTCCACGTCGCTCTTGAATGATGAGCATGGCCGGAAGAAACGTAAGACAGCACACCAGACAAATCAGAAGCCCGAACCCCGCGATAAAACCCATTTCTTCGAGGCCGCGGAATCCCGTAAAGCACATGGTAAAGAACGCAATAGCGATCGCGAGAGCACCCACGCACACACCTTCGCCCGTGTCCGTGATGGCGATAAACATAGCCTCCACGGATGACTTGCCCTTCTTGCGTTCTTCTTCCAATCGGGTGATCAAGTGAATGGCAAAATCGTCGCCAAGCCCGATAATCATGATAGCAAACACTTGGGAAAGTATATTTAAGTGGCCGACCGTAATTGCCGTAAAACCCATCGCCCACACTGTGGCGACGAGAAGGGCAATGACCTCCAAGAGGGGTCGCGCAATGCCCTTGTAGGCGTACATAAAAAGAAGGGCCACAAAGACGAACGTTAATACACCCGCGAGGGTGGTGTCCGAATTCTGGCTCCTCATTTCGTCATCGTTGAGAACAGGCTCACCCGTAAGTCCAAGTTTTGACCCAGGGAACTTTGACTCTGCTAATTTCAATATTTCGCGCAGAGAATTAATTTCCTCAGCGTAGGGAGTGTACGTTTTTCCGTGCACAGGCGGTGGAGGGGTAATGGTGACGAGAAGAGTTTTATCGTCACTTAATGACAGGTAAGTTTTCTTTTCCATTTCCTCAGTGACAGAGGTGAAGGAAGTTTGTTTAATCTCGGAAGTTTCTTTGCCCGACTTTTTTCTTAAAGGATCATCTACCACATCGGCGGTGTCGTTAAGGATGCCAACGAACTTTGGAAGGAAGGATTTCATTTCCTGAAATTGTCCTTGTTGTTTCAGTTTGCGTTCGTCGAGAAATTGGTTTGCCGTTTTTATGATGGATGTCAGGTCGGCCTTTTGTCCCTGCGAAGAAATGAACTGGCGCGAACCTTCTATTTCCTTCTGAAATTGGCCCAGTTCCTCAATGCTCTGGTACAGCAGCCCGCGTGATTTGAGTGTGTCAAATTTGAGTTTGAATAGAAAATTACGTTGGTCAGGATAGATTAAACCTGAATGGGTCACGGGACCATCGTCGGACTTCCGCAACAACCTGGATTTGATGCGAGACCAAGTGTCAGTGGGTTGTGCGACAGGTTTTTCCGTGTACGTCAGGCGTGCCGGAATTTCAGTGCCGAGAAAATCAACAACCGCCCTGCTTTGTTCGTCCGAGTTGGACTCCACCACAATCACGAAGGCTTCTTCTTTTCGGAACTCGTTCTGATACTTCAGGAACAGCGATTGGTAATAGGTATCCGATTGGATGAGGTCCGAAGTCGATGTTTTAAACTTTAGAAACCTAAACGTGGCCCAGAGCGAAATGAGCGTGATCAACACTGAAACAACAATGATGACCACCGGATAACGGCAAACCATCCGTGCAACGAAACTAAGGATCACTTTCAAAGGATTAACCGACATACTCATAAAGGCCCGCGACGTTAGCGGATAACCTTGGCGGGGGCAAGGGACTCCTTTTTGTCCGAGGACTTGCATTTATTCCGTGGGGGGAGATAGTGGCGATTCATGAAAAATAAATGGGTTATTATTATCAGTTTGTGGCTCGTCTGGGCGGGTGTTTGGGGCGCGGAGGATACTTTTTCGATTGCCACATATAATGTGCAAAACTGGATGACTACCGACCGAATTATTGACGGAGAGCGAATAAAACTTGCGCCAAAACCTGAAAGTGAAAAACGGGCAGTGCTCTCGATTTTAAGTAAACTGGCCCCCGATTTATTGATGGTTCAAGAAATGGGCGAATTGCAGGATCTGAAAGATTTTCAATCCCGATTAAAGGCAGTGGGCTTGGATTACCCGGAGACTGAGTACATCAGCGGAGCCGCGCCACGGTCGCACATTTGTTTTTTATCCAAATTCCCCATCAAGAAAAGGGAGTCACATACCACCGATACTTTTACCATAAAAGATGAGAATCACGGAGTTCAAAGAGGGTTTATAGACGTGGATGTCGAGGTTCGGCCCGGGTACGTCGTCAAGGTGATGGGCGCCCATCTCAAGTCCAAAAGAGGCGAAAGCCAAAGTGAGAACCCTAAATTGGTGCGGCGCAAGGAGGCTCTTATTTTGCGTGGGTATATCAGTGACTATTTAAAAAAGAGTCCTGAAGGGCGCTTGATTGTGTTGGGCGATTTCAATGATTTTTCGGATTCTGCTGCGGTGAAGTCCATAGTGGGAGGTAAAGGTTCGGAACATCGAATGTTCGACCTTTGGTTGAAAGATTATGTCAGGGACGGGTGGACACATTATTATCACTCGGAACGTTCATATGCGCAGCTTGATTACATCGTGGTGAGTCCCTCACTTTTTAAGGCGTGGGTGCGTGAGGAGTCATTTATTTACCGCGAAAAACCCGAGGACCCCATTCACCTGCAATGGAATTCGGCGTCAGACCACCGCCCTTTGTTCGCAAAATTTAGAATTCAGAGATAGAAAAAATATTATCCATTCGGATGGGGTGTTCTATATTAGGGCATTGTGCGATCACCATTTGAAGGATTAGATGCCGTTTCCCTCAACCGCCTCCTTGTGCCGGATTTTTGGCAGCAACAGGCCGTAACCGCATTGCGAGAGGGGTACGATGTGGTAGTGGACGCACCGACCGGGTCCGGGAAGACATTAATTTTTGAACTTTGGTCCAATGCCGGAAAAAGTCGGAAACAAGCTATTTACACCGTTCCCACGCGGGCTTTGGCGAACGACAAACGCTCCGAGTGGTTAGATAGGGGATGGAACGTGGGGATTACTACTGGCGACCTATCGGACAATTTATCGGCGCCTATGATTGTGGCGACACTTGAAACACAGAAACCAAAACTCATGCGGGGAGAGGGGCCGGACCTTTTAGTCATCGATGAGTACCAAATGATCGGCGACAGACATCGTGGGTTGAACTACGAGATAGCTATCGCAAGTGCGCCTCAGCATACCCAGCTCCTACTTATGAGCGGAAGTGTGGCGAATCCGAGCGACGTTGTGGAATGGCTCCAACGCCTCGGACGTAAGGCAATGCTTGTGCAGCATCAGGTCAGGCCTGTGCCCTTAGACGAAATTGATGTCCGCGCTTTAAGTTATCGCTTGCCCGATGAAATCAAAAGTTATTGGCCTCGGGCGGTTGCTAAAGCACTGGCGGAAGATCTGGGCCCCATCCTGATTTTTGCGCCTTACCGTGAAGCGGCCGAGACCATTGCGCGGGACATCGCACGCATGCTCCCATCGCCTGTGCCCCTTGAGTTGACAGATGCGCAAAGGGATTTGGCGGGCGAAGATCTCGTGAAACTAATTAAAACGCGCGTGATTTATCACCATAGTGGAATGAGTTACACCTTACGAGCTGGGATCATAGAACCGTTGGCTAAGGCAGGTCAGTTTCGTGTGGTCGTGGCCACCATGGGACTCGCCTCGGGGATCAATTTTTCTATGCGATCAGTTGCGCTTGCGGGGCAGTCGTATCGTCACGAGAACAAGGAGCAACTCCTGAAACCTGAGGAAATTCTTCAGATGTTTGGCAGGGCCGGGCGACGTGGCATTGATGAACGTGGGTATGTGATCGTCACAGCGAATGAACTCAGGTTACGTGACGCCGCTCCCGGTCGATTGCACCGCGCCGGGCTCATTGACTGGGCATCGCTGCTCACTGTGATGGATGGGGGCCTACATGACGAGCCACTCGTTGCGGCTGTGCATTTGCAGACTCGACTCTTTACGACAAAACCTGTGCTCCTTGGAATAGAACACTCCGCCACCAAACCCGACGTCCCCTGCGGGTTACACATTGACAGTGCTCGCGCCCGGCATGTGGCACGGCGTGTTGAAGAAATGTTGAACAGCAATGGTCAATGGCAGCCTTTACCGCCCCTTTCGCTTTTATCTCTAAAATCTATAACCACCTCACATTTAAAACCATCCGATGAAAAGCCACTCAATCCCGATGGTTCTGGTCTCGAGCATCCTTTCGCAAACGTTTCCAAGCTCACCTTTGAAAAAGCAATGGGTGACTCTTTATTTGCCCAAGTGGACGCGACCGGTTTAGGGATCACTTTCCAAGCTGGTTTTTTTGCGGGGGAAGATACGCTCATCTTGAACAAACCTCTCGTTAAAATTCTTGACTGCAAACGCCGTCGAGTCACCAGCGAGGAGTGGCAGGCAACCATCCTTCCCGCGATTAAAGAGATTCTGGAAAATGCCGGGATCAGTGTCGTTGACTTAAACCGGAAGGGACGCGGATTGGTGATCAGTTGTTCAGCGTGGGCTGTGAAGATTAAAGCTTATGTCGATGAAGTCGGGATCCCTTTTATCGATCCGAACACGCGCACTATTTTTCCACCCGACTGTTCTATTTGCTCTGAAAGAGAAGTTTGCCAGAAGCTACCGGTTCAACAGGGAATTGCGGCAATGTGGCAGAAACTGGGTTTGATCGAAGGGAACGGCCGATTGACCTTGCGCGGGCGGGCGGTGAGTTTTTTCCAGCGTGGTGACGGACTGGCTATTGCGGCGGCGTTGGAGGATCTGACTTATCCCATCGACGAATTGATCTATGACATAGCTAATCTTCAAGGAGGTTACAGGTTTGCTGGTGAAGAAGAAAGGTGGGGCGGACGTCTGGCTTTTGCGTGTCGGGAAACGTATGGCAACGCGACCAGTGAAGGGTATCTCGAAAATGGAATACCGCCAAAATACGGGGCCGGGGCTGCGGAAATCGTGCATCTGATCCATAAAAACTTGAATATGAAATATCGGTTCCTTTCCGACAGAACCGGTGCGGGAGATATCGACCGAATGATCATTGAATGGCGCAGTCTCCTCCGTCAAATTGTCCACGCTCCCAAAATCGCATGGGACCGGTTTAACGCTCTAAGGCAACTCGCGCTCACGATCCTTGGCGCGACGCAATCTCCCACGTTTGTTAACCTTCCTCCACTCGCCGCGCATCAACGGTCACGGGTTGACCACCGTCTGAAGCTCCCAAGGCACTAGAGGGACTCGCTGGTCTTATCTGGGCTTTCCTAGAACATTTCCTCCAAAGTATCCCTCGACCGATCTTCCCGGCATTTGGCACGTCATTGGCTATCTTGAAGCCATGAAGGAACGGTTGCGGCGGTTGGGTGAATGTAAGCCAGTAAAGTATATGCGGGACACTGTATCGGCAATGAATTCCGATGATGTGATGCAATACAGTGCGGCAATGGCTTATTACACCATTTTTTCGATAGCACCCTTGATGCTCCTCTTAGTGTCCATCGCCGCCATGGTATTTGGCCCTGAAGCCGCTCAAGGAAAAGTGACAGGCCAGATTGACCAGTTTTTAGGCACTGAAGCGGCGAGTAATATTCAAGAAGTACTAAAAAATTCACATCGCGAACACCGTGGAGCATTAGGAACGATTGTGGGCGCCATCATTTTACTCGTCGGAGCCTCGGGAGTTTTTAATCAGATGGAAGTGGCGCTAAACCGAATATGGATAGCCCGGGACGTAACATCGAAAATATCGTTTTGGCAGAATATAAAAGACAGGTTGGCTACATTCGTCATAGTCATTGGAATTTGTTTCCTCTTGATAACGACATTAGTGGTCAGCAGCGTTTTGACGTTTATTGCTTCAAAAATAACATCCGGATTTCTGACCCCTTTCCTTGCGTCATTTGGAAACGTCTTGATAACCTTTACCGGGATCACGATGCTCTTTGCAGTGGTTTACCGTTATTTGCCTGATACAAAATTGGATTGGAAGGACGTATGGCCTGGAGCTTTGTTCGCGGCTGGCCTTTTTTCAATCAGTAAGTTCCTGATTGGTTATTACATCGGAAAAAGCAATATGAGCTCGTCGTTCGGAGCTGCAGGATTTTTAATTGTTATACTCCTGTGGTCTTACTTTACATCCGTCATTCTTTTTCTCGGGGCGGAGTTCATCAAGGTCTATCGTTTTCATGGACGTCATATTAACGATCCGGACCCTGTGGCAATGGGACCCCAGTCGGAACTTGTGTCTGGCCTTTAAATGGGAACGAAACCTTAATTGCCAGTTCGTTTTTCTCGGATGATATCAAATGCGGCCCGCGGATCTTCGCCTTGGAAAACGAGAAATTCCCGAAGCATCTCATAAGCAACTTCCTGTTCCTCGTGAACGACGGCCACACCTAAGTCTGAAAGGGCTTGGGTTTGCGTTACAAATTTCGCACGGGCGAGAATGTATAACCCAGGGTTCGAAAGTTGGGCGTTGCTAATGATGGCCAGAACCAACGAATGTTCAGGCAACGTGATGACCATGGCTCGTGCGATGTCGATCCGAGCTAACGTCAACGTTTCAGGTTGTGCCGCGTCGGCGAACAGCGCAGGAATACCTTCGTTCTGAAGTTGTTTAACCGTGATGGGGTTGAGTTCTATCACGATAACGGGAATACCCCGGTCGCGCAGGTGGTCGGTAATGGAACGCCCAATGATACCGCACCCGCATACGATGACATGGTTTTTCAATTCGGGCCATCGTTTGGTGGACGAAGGCACGGAAAGTTGAGTTTTGGAACTGTACGACAGCCACTTGAGAGATTCAAAGTATCGCCCCGCGTTCTTGCTGTATTTCCACAAAAGAGGTGCGACGATGATAGACAGAACCGTGCACGAAATGAACGCCTGAAACTGTTCATCAGTCACTATGTTATGACCCCTGGCCCACTGCATGAGAACGAAGGAAAATTCGCCAACCTGCGCCATAGCGAGAGCTGAAATAGTTCCCGCCCGAATGGGAAAACGACAGGCGTACCCAGCGGCAAAACCCGCCAAACCTTTCAAGCTGACCACCATCACCGTTAACCCCAGAATAACCAACCAATGAGACCAGAGGAACTTTAAGCTGAGCAACATCCCAACTGACACGAAAAAAATCCCAAGAAAGATGTCTTTAAAGGGCGTTAAATCCGCCATAATTTTGTGGCGGTACATCGTTTCACTGATGACCAGGCCTGCAATGAATGCGCTTAACGGGAGAGATAACCCCAGCGCGTGACCGAAAAATGCGATGCTAATGCAAAATCCAATGGAGCCGATCGTAAACAGTTCGCGACTGCGTGAGGCTGAAAGAATGTCGAGGAAGAAGGGAGCGACAAAACGCGCCAAAAGCCACGAAACAGTAATGAAAGCCGTGGCTTTGCCTATGGCTGAGGTAACCGACAAACCCAGGTGACCTGAAGACAGAAACACCGCTGGAAAGATGATCATGAATGGGATGATTAAAATGTCCTGAAGAATGCAAATACCGATTGAAAGTTGACCTTGAGGAGCGTGCACTTGTTGAGTGTCTTCGAGGTATTTGATGACCAGAGCCGTGCTGCTCAAGAACAAAACAAAAGCAAAAATCACCGATTGGCTCACCGGAAAACGTGCAGCAAGGCTCATCAAGACCACGGGAATCATAATCAAGGAGCCATAAACGACACCCCCTAAGGAGATTTGCCGTTTGAGCCGGCGCAATTGACTGAAGGAAAATTCCATCCCGCAAGTAAACATCAAGGCAATGATTCCGATGTTGGCCAGTTGGAGAATGACGTCACTTTCCTTGATGAGATTAAGGCCTGAGGGACCGAGTGTAACCCCCGTGAGGACATAAGCGAGAACTGTCGGTAAACCCAGCCTGTGAAAAATAAGTCCTGCAATGGAGACAAACAAAAAAAGCAGACTCAGGCTTAAAAAAATGTCTGCGCCGGCTTCCATAGGATACGAATTGAAGCCTTATTTTCCTTTAAGAAGGATCCCCGTGACAAGACCAGTTAAGAAGAATCCAAGAAAAACAATCGCGGCCTTTGCCTTAACTACCATAAAAATTAAATTGACGCTGGATCCACCTGTATTTCCAAGGAGGACAAAGAAGATAATAAAGATGAGAGCCAAAGCTGTGAACAATTTTCCGTTCATGGCGGTAGTGGATAGCAGAAGGTTGGGAAAGGTTAAATGAAATTTTTTGTGAAGGGGGCGATTTTAATAATAATAAAAGAGGTTGAATTTCACCTTTTAAAAGGCACACTGTGCGCGTTTTTTTGGAATTAACCCTAAATGAGGAAGTGACGTTTTATGAGTATCAAGGGCAATATGCTCATCGGCCAGAGTGGTGGACCGACAGTAGTGATTAATCAAAGCCTTGTCGGTGCAATCATCGAAGCTAAGAAGCATAAATCCATCCGTGGCATATACGGGACCTTGCACGGGATGAAGGGGATTCTTGAACAACAGTTTGTTGATCTGCGCAAGGAAACCACCGCGGCGCTAGAGGCGGTGGCATTGACCCCGGCGTCGGCTTTAGGGTCTGCCCGTAAAAAGCCAACTCCTGGGGAGTGTGTTAAAGTTTTCGAAATTCTGAAGAAGCACGATATTCGTTATTATTTTTATATCGGCGGAAATGACTCAGCGGAGTCCACGCACATTATTCACGAGGAAGCTAAGCGGGTGGGTTATGAGATGCATTGTTTTCATATCCCTAAGACTATTGATAATGATTTGAAGGAAAACGATCATACCCCAGGTTTCGGGAGTGCGGCAAAGTTTGTAGCTTGTGCCAGCATGGGAGATAATCAGGACAGCCGGGCGTTACCGGGTGTTAAGATTAATGTCATCATGGGCCGACACGCCGGGTTCTTGACTGCCGCAGCCGGGTTGGCGCGGGTGTATCCCGATGACGGGCCGCACCTGATTTATCTGCCGGAACGCGCGTTTTCCATGAAGCAGTTTGTGTCTGATGTGAAGCATGTGTACGATAAGCTCGGGCGCTGTGTCGTGGCTGTTTCCGAGGGAATATGTGATGACACAGGTCTCGCCATTATTGCGAAGTTCACCAAGGAAGTGGATTCCCATGGCAATATACAATTATCCGGATCCGGAGCCCTAGGAGATTTGCTCGCAACGGAAATTAAAAAGCATGCGGGCATTTCGCGCGTGCGTGCGGACACCTTTGGGTATTTGCAGCGGTCATTTCCGGGGGTGGTATCAGAAGTTGACGCCAAGGAAGCGCGGCAAGTTGGAAAACTCGCTGTTGAATGGGCGGTTAAAAAATATCAGGACGGATCCGTGGCCATCAGGCGTAAACCTGGTAAGAAATATTCAGTTTATTTTGAGCGCGTCGAATTACGTTTGGTTTCAAAGGAAACACGACACATGCCCGATGCCTTTATTAATAAAGCTGGAAACGACGTCACAAAAGCCTTTATCGAATACGCAAAACCAATCGTCGGTACTCTCCCTAAAATAGGGCGATTAAAAGCGGTTCGGGTAAAATAAATTTTCGAATGACGTTATCATTGATTGTCGAAAGGAAGGCTTTGTGAGGGATGAACTCATTCACAAGCTTGCCCAGGCTCAGTTATACGGAATCGTCGATACGCTTTACCTCCATGGCCGAAGTGTGGACGAGGTTATTCAACCCATGTTGGCCGGTGGGGTTGATATCGTGCAGTTACGCGCAAAACACGAGTCCATCGAGGAAATCGCGGAAATGGCGGCGCAGCTCCTTAAGTATACCAAACCAAGCGGAGTGCCCTTAATCATTAATGATTACCCAGAAGTCGCGTACCATACAGGGGCCGATGGAGCGCATGTGGGGCAGGACGATATATCCGTTGCGGAAGTACGCCGACTGCTCGGGCCTGGAAAAATTGTTGGGAAAAGTACTCACTCCATCGAACAAGTACACGGGGCTGTCGCTGAACAACCTGATTATATTGGCGTAGGCCCGATATTTCCGACACTGACCAAGCCTGATTATTCCGCCGTGGGTTTGGAATTGATCCGCCAAGTGGCCGTCTCGAAACTAACATTGCCTTTTTTTTGCATTGGTGGAATAAAACATACCAATATAAACCAGGTGATCGAGGCAGGAGCGACTCGTGTCGTAGTCGTTTCGGGAATTCTTGAAGCGCCTGATATAGAATCTATGTGCCGACAGCTGAAATCAAAATTGGAACAGACTTAACCCGAACACATTATGTCATTACTCGTTGTTGGATCCATTGCTCTCGATACTGTTAAAACCCCGCTCGAAGAACATGCGGACATACTAGGGGGCTCTGCTTCGTATGCGGCCGTGAGTGCTAGTTTTTTCACGCCTGTTAATTTGGTTGGCGTTGTGGGGGACGATTTTCCAGCGGAATACCGGGATTTGTTTAATCGCCAGAACATAAATACCCAAGGATTGCAGGTTGAAAAGGGGAAAACCTTCCGATGGACAGGCGAGTACGAATGGGACATGAACAATAGACGGACTTTATTCGTAGCACTGAACGTCTTCGAAAATTTTAAACCGCAACTCCCTGAATCCTATAAAAAAACGCCCTATGTGTTATTGGCTAACATTCATCCGGCATTGCAATTAAGCGTATTGTCGCAAATAGAAGCACCCCGGTTTGTCGTAGCTGACACAATGGATTTATGGATTGAGGTGGCGCAGGAGGAGTTAAAACAAGTGTTGGCTAAGGTCGACATGCTCATTTTAAACGATAGCGAAGCACGGGAATTTATGAAGGAAACGAGCCTTGTGAAGGCCGGGGCAAAACTCATGAAGCTCGGGCCAAAGTATGTAGCCATTAAAAAAGGCGAGCATGGGTGTTTGTTATTTGGAGAAGGTAAGTTTTTCAGTGCTCCGGCTTTCCCGTTGGAAGACATTCATGACCCAACTGGCGCGGGAGACACTTTTGCAGGTGCCTTATTGGGATATGTCGCGAGTCAGGGCAATACGAGTTTTGAAAGTTTAAAGAAAGCTGTGGTTTATGGGAGTACCATGGCGTCATTTAACGTCGAAGCTTTTAGTTTGAACAAGCTTCAGACGCTCACACAGGACCAGATTCAACAACGTTACAGGCAGTTTAAGATGTTCAGTCATTTTGATGATCTCTAAGGAAGACTCAAACGCCCAAAAGTTTTTCTTTTCAATGGTGCGGAATTAAGGTTAATTGTCTGTTCGTTTGCCTAAAAAATGGGGTCTTAGCTCAGTTGGTAGAGCACCACAATGGCATTGTGGGGGTCAGGGGTTCGAACCCCCTAGGCTCCACCATTTTAGGAAAAAAGGTGGTCGATAAAGCAGTTTTTGTAAACAAACTGAAAAAAAGTCTTTTAAAAACCAAATGAATCGTATAGACACCTTTTTATGACTTTCTGCATAAAAACTCAATTCAGTCGATTTTGGCTGATCTTTTTATGCACTCTATCGGTAGTGTCTATGTCAGTTGAGGCAGAACCACTTAAGCTAGGGATCCTACGGATACGTCCGCATGCCGATGTGAAGACGACGTTCAGTGACAATATATTTATTGAAAGTAATAACGAGGATGCGGATCTTTTTACGACCATAAACCCTGGTGTTTCGATTGAAGCAGGTCAAACGGAAGCCCTGCATTTGTCGCTGAATTACAACACAGGTTTCAGTTTTTTCTCCCAACACACTAACCAAGATAATATTAGCCACGGTTTGTCACTTGGGGCAGGCGGCGAGTGGAACCGGTTCAGTGCCACGGCAACCATGGGGTTATCAATTTCCAGCGACGCGAATACGCTAATAGGTGACCGTGTTCAAGCGAGTAACTTGAGCACTGGACTTGGTGCCAACTATAAACTCACTGATAAAGTGGGAGTTGGAGCTAATTGGGGCCATAGTTTTAATCTTTTTGATGATGATCCCTACATGGAAAATGAAAGCAATTCATGGGTGGGTAATGTGAACTATCAATTAACTCAAAAGGTGTCTGTTTTTGTCGATGGCGGCTATAATATGACCGAAGTGGAGCGCTCGAACGATTCTGACGGGTATACCTTGGGCCTCGGTGTCAACGGTCAGTTGACTCCCAAGCTGGGGGCAAATATGCGGGTGGGTTACGGTCATACTGAAGTCGAAAACACGACTGTTGAGTCAGATAATTTTGTGGCTAGTGGGAATGTGAATTACGCGCTTTCGACAAAAACGTCTCTGAACTTAGGTTTGAGCCGCTCGATTGAAGTTTCCGTCACGGAAGGTAATAACTTGTTTGTGAATACTTCCCTCAATGCAAACTTAGCGCATAAATTTTACGACAAATGGTCTGGCACATTATCGTTCGCATACAACAATACGGACTTCGAAAATCCTATCGCCACAGCTGCTGGTGATATTGAACGAAATGACGATTTGTTTTTTGGAGGGATGGGGGTTGTTTACACGTTCAAGCCTTGGATGCGTTTTTACATGAATTACCATCATCGGGCGAATGAATCTAATATACCCGGCTTGAGTTTTAATGAAAATGCGGTAACGTTGGGTGTAGGTGCTTCTTTTTAAGGGAAGCATTTACGTCTTTAACGGAACTGTATCATGCGATTTATAAACTTTTTTGCGGGATTCGCCCTTTTTTTTATATTCCTCACTGACCATTCCTTTGGGCAAGGAAATTTCTCCTCGGATCCCAATGGGGTGAAAAATCCTACTGGGGCTAGTCCATCGATTCCATCCTCCTCCTCTCAATCTGGGCAAAAAGCTCAGCCTCGCACCGCGGAACCTTCCCAACCAAGGGAAGCGCAGAACCCTGCCTTTTCCCAGCCGCAAGTGGCCACTATCGTCCAACCGGGGATTCAGGTCTCTGACGACTATAAGATCTCTCCTTCGGACGTATTGTCAGTCACGGTTTATAATGAACCGGATATGTGTGTTCGTGGCGTGAGGGTCAACACGGAAGGAAAAGTTGAGTTGATTTACCTTGGAGCGGTACGCGTTTCGGGGTTTACGGTTAACCAAGTGAAAGAGAATATTCGGAAAATGTACGATGATGGTTATCTGGTGAATCCTCAGATCATTGTTACTATTGAATCTACTCCAGCGTCGGAATATTTTGTTGAAGGTGAAGTGGGACGACCGGGCAGTTTCCCTGTTCCAAGCGACGCCAAGTGGACCTTGCATCAAGCTCTTCTCACAGCAGGAGGACCGTCAAAAATTGCGGATATCAAAAATATTCGCATTACCAACAAATCGGGGCAATCTGAAGTTCATAATCTTGACAAAATCCGTAAGGGACAGAGCCCGGATCCTGAAATCAAAGCGGGCGACAAAATCTTTGTAAAAGAAAGTCTCTTCGGCAACATTAGCATGTAACAGGTGTTTATTTGTAATGGCAATTTTCAAAAGTAATATTAACCCCTCTCAAGCAGGCGCCAATGACGGACCGCCCCCCGGACAGGGGCAGGCCGGTGGGAATCCTAGTAACGGCGGATACGGCGGCGGTTATGGAGGGGGAGGCGGGTACGGAGGATATGGTGGGTACGGCCATGGTGCCTACGGATATTCACAATCATTCGATCCCGGTCCTCAAAGCATCCGTGATTACTTTTCCATTCTTTGGCGTCGTAAATGGCTTATTCTTTCCATTTTTATTCTCTTCACCTTCGGGTCTATTCAGTACGCCATAAATCAAATTCCATTTTTCCGTTCTACTGTTGTATTAAAAATGGACCCGCAAGGTTTTAAAATCCTCACGGGAATGGAGGGAATTAATAACGCTGCGGGTACAATGGAATACATCAACAGCGAAATACGTGTTTTGCGTTCACGGGCATTAGGCGAACGCGTGGTGCGCCAAGCTGGTTTGGAGAAAGATCCGGCCTTCGTCGAAAAATTAAATGCGCCTATGCCATGGGATTTTATTATCAAAAAAATTCCATTCTTTAAGCCCAAACGAATGCCGCTCTCTAACAAAGTCGATTTAGTCCTAGAACTTTCTACCGTTGAAGTGGTGCGCGGAAGTAGTCTTATTAATATTTCGGTAGAACACCCGAACAACCAAATGGCAGCTAAAGTCGCTAATTCTTTTGCCAATGAATATATCGTAAACTCTCAGGAAATAGCGGCCTCAACTTCTTTGGCGGCTATTCGTTGGCTCAAAGATCAAACTGAAGAACTTAAAATCAAAGCCGAACGTAGCGATCGAGCACTGCAGGAATATCGCGAGAAAAATGATGCGAGTTCTCTCGATGAACGACTCAACATCGTCTTGGAAAACCTAAAAACACAGAATGCGTATGTGAATGCAGCTAAGATGGAGCGTCAGGCTGCGGATAATCTTTGGGCCCAAATTGAACCTTTAATCGGCAAAAAAGACCTGCTCCTCGCGTCCTCAGTCATCCAAAATTATCCTGAAGTCATGCGATACAAAGCCTCAATTACGGAACATCAAATTGGCATGCAACAACTGGCTCGTAGGTACAAAAGTAAACATCCGTCCATGATCAATGCGAAAATTCAAATGACGGAGTACGGCAAAAACTTGGATCGCGCCCTTGAAGATGCTGTGAATATTGGGAAAACGCGCCGGATTCAATCCAAGATCAATGAGGAGCAACAACTTAAAAGTCTTGAAGAAATGGAGGGGCAACAGCTCAAAATTGATCGTCTTCGCGTTGAATATAATTCACTCCAGCGTGAAAATGGTGCCGACCGCGCTTTATATGACGCCATTATGCAGCGCATGAAAGAAATTCAGGTCATGGGGCATATTAACCAAAACAACACTCATGTCGTCGATTCTGCGGTGCCTTATTCTACCCCTTATCGTCCCAATAAATTGCAAATTGTTCTGGTGGGTATGGGGTTAGGCTTGGCCTTGGGTCTTGCACTTGCGATCGGTTTACATTTTCTTGATGACAAAATTAAAAGTCAGTTTGATGTCGAAACATTCCTTCAACAACCCCTCCTCGGCGTTGTGCCCAAAGCCAAAATTCCTAAAACTGCTTCTATCGACATGATCACCCTAGAGGACAAAAATTCTATCGCTTCCGAGGCGATCCGTGGACTCAGAGTGGCCTTGCGTCTGCGCCCTGATGGAGACAAATTGCGGTGTATCATGGTGACCAGCACTATTCCTTCTGAGGGAAAATCTTTTATCAGTTCCAACCTTTCCATTGCCTTAGCACAGAATAATTTAAAAACCATTCTTATCGACGCGGACTTGCGGCGTCCGAGTCAACATAGTGGGTTCAGGGTGCCTAATGGCACAGGCCTGAGCAATGTATTGAACGGCGAAGTGGAATGGCAGAAAGCCATTTGTGAAACAAAACAACCCGGTCTTCATCTTATGACTGCTGGAACAAGTCGGATGGACCCCGCTGAACTCTTGGGCCAAGTGCGCACAGGTGAGTTTATTACTGATCTCTTTAATTATTATGACCGAGTTATCATTGATTCCACTCCGCTCACATCCGTGAGCGACGCTCTCACACTTGTGCCGTGGGTTCAGGGGATCATTTACGTTGTTAAATCCGGCACGATTCGTCGAGGGATGGCAGCGAGTTCCTTGGGTCGACTCATGGCGGTTTCTGCCCCGGTGTTAGGTGTGGTGTTAAATCAGGTTCATAAGGCGGACGCAACCGACTACTATTACACCCAGAAATATTACACGGCTTACGCAAAATCGTCGTAATCATGGACGCCCCTATACAGCATAAGCCCGCGCCGCCCTTTTGGAAGTCTCTTCAAACGCGTGATTATTTCATGATCGGAGTTGCGCTCACTGTCTTTACTTATCTTTTTGCTATCCTTGATTACAGCACACTTAACGGAGGAATGTCCGTGTGCTCGTGGTTGGTGCACATGTGGAATACCCACGATGATTCAGGTCACGGATTTATGGTGCCCTTGATAGTGGTGGGGTTGGTCTATTGGCAAAAGGATCAATTAAATCGGCTCATTCCTGCGACTGAACCCAAGTACATCATCGTCCTCGTTTTAGGCACGCTCGTTTATTTAGTGGGGCGCGGTGGATCTCCTTTTCCGGGAGCTATTTCATTAATAATTTTTGTCTTTGGATTTGTGGGGTTTCTGTTTGGGCACAAGTTCGTCAAAGTTCTGTTGTTTCCTCTGTGTTTTTTACTTTTTATGGTGCCTTGGGCGGCAATGGAGTTGACCCAGTTTTTATTCAAATTGCGGCTCCTGATGGCCACAGTTTCGGTTCCCATCTTAAATGCTTTGGGCGTTCCCTGTCTTCGAGAGGGCACCATTATTTTGTCATTACCCGATGCTTTTTTAGGTCTCGGCGCAGGTCAGAAATTCAGCTTAAACGTGGATGGTCCTTGTAGCGGTATCCGATCACTCTTTGCATTGAATATGATGACGGCTCTGTATGGATACCTGACCCAGCCTACTCTTACAAAAAAATGGATTATTTTTCTCACAGCAGTGCCTCTAGCACTTGCCGGTAATGTGTTGAGGATTATTCTTCTTACTATAGGCTCTGACTGGGTGAGCGTGTCGTTTGCGGTCGGCACGCTTGAAAATCCTTCTTGGTTTCACAATATGGCTGGTTACGCGGTGTGGATTCTCGCGCTTTGTATTTTGTACGGGATAGATCGGCTTTTAAATCGAAAACCAGAGAAGCCTATCGACACCAATGTTGAGCCTCAGGCAACGATTGGCGAAAAAACTTCAGTAGAAAAAAGTTAATATTTTCTCTCGATCCTTTATTGTCCAGTCTTATGGTCCTGATGTTCCTCCAGCGTGGTTTAATAATTTGTCTCCTTCTTTTTCTGCCTTGGACCTTTTCATCGGTTGACCAATGGGCCATAGACCTGGCTGTAGCTCAGGTGATCCTCATTTTCCTTATCACTTTGACACAAGAACGGGACCATTGGCGCAATTGGTTTAAAGATTGGTTCTTTTACTTGGTGATCGCCGGATTTGCATTGTTGATAGTCCCTTACGTCTTCCTTGGAGCTTCAGTGAATCCACCTCTTATTTCAAAAGTCCCAAGTAAGATCAGCGAGGTGGCATGGTTGCCCTCTTCTATCAATAACGTGCTGGCTTTGAGAAAAATTTATTTCTGGGGATCCTGCGCACTTCTCTGTTGGTCGGTGAGCAGGAGTTTCAGGACCGAGAAGGCCAAAAAACTTTTACTCTGGGTTTTGTTCACAAGCGCTCTTGGAACTTTGTTGGTGGGCATTCTTCAGCGTATGACCAACACTTTTAAAATACTTTGGATACGCAAGATCGAGTTTGCTATGGAGTATCCCATTTTTTTTGGGCCTTTTTTTAATCGCAACCATTTCGCAGATTATATGAACATGATGATCCCTCTTGCCTTTCCATTGGCACGTTCGGTCATCAGGTCAAGGGACGGGGATGGTAATGACCTCAGGTTATTTATCGGAATATGTGTCGCCACATTCGCGTTTGGAATTATTTATGTAAAATCACGCGGAGCATTTGCAGTTATGGTGCTTGAACTATTGACGATCGTAGCTTTTTCAAAATCTGTGCGCTCAGGAATAAATTGGAAAGTTCTTGTCGGCTTTGGAATATTCATTGTCGTCACAGCGGCTCTCGGCGGTCAAGGGATCATAGACCGAGTCGCAACGAATCTAACCTCTACCGACCATGATAACTGGACTCGCGACAATCGATTTTTTATATGGCCCAACACATGGGAAATTATCAAAGCCAGTCCGGCCTGGGGCTGGGGACCTGGCTGTTTCGCCCCGGCCTTTATTTTTATGCTCCCAAAAGATTACCATTTTGTGCGGGAAGACCATGCGCACAATGATATTCTGCATACGTTGGTCGAGGTCGGGTTTATCGGCACAACCTTTTTTATTGTCGTTTTGTCAGTCCTATTTGTGAGACTCATTAGAGTCTACCGGAAAATGAACGACCCTTTTCACAGGTCACTGGTCAGGTCGGTTCTTATTATTTTTGGGGGAACCATGCTCACCGCCCAGTTCAGTTTCCCGTTTCAACTCGCAACCCCTCTATTAACTCTGTCTGCTCTTGTCGGGCTGGCCTTGTCCTCAAAACCTTTAAAGAAGTACTCCGTTGATTGAAAAAACTAACGATGAGGAAAGTAGCTTTGGGATTTGAGGAAAGTTCTCCCCTTGCGGACGTGTCTACTCTTGGACTAATTCGCCTATTGCCGGAGCCTTACTCGCCACAAATTTCTTGCGGACAAGATTTTTACCCGTCATCTCTGGGGGCTGTGGAATGTTCAACAGGTTGAGAAGAGTCGGGGCGACATCTGCAAGGATTCCGTTATCCACACTAAACTCTGAGGCATCTTCAGAAACGTAGTAGAAATGCACGAGGTTAGTTGTGTGTGCCGTGTGGATTGATTTGTCGGGATTCAACATGCGCTCACAGTTGCCGTGATCGGCAGTAATTAAGAGGTGCCCACCCAGCTTTAACACTCGCTCGACAATCTGTTTTACGCATGCATCGATAGTTTCCACCGCTTTTATGGCTGCTTTCAATACGCCCGTGTGCCCTACCATATCGGGATTCGCGAAGTTTAGGATAATCACATCAGGACAGATTTTAGCTGTCTTAAGTTTTTTTAAGAGAGCGCTGGTCACTTCCTCTGCGTTCATTTCAGGTTGAAGATCGTATGTGGCGACCTTAGGTGATTGCACCAACACTCGTTCTTCCTTCGAATAAGGTTGCTCCACACCGCCATTAAAAAAGAATGAAATATGCGGGTACTTCTCCGTCTCGGCGATTCGCAATTGGGAAAGTCCATGACTTGCAACGACTTCGCCAAAAATCTTGCTCATCGATTGAGGTGCGTAAAGAACCGGGAAAGTATACGCAGGGTCATACTGAGTCATGGTGTAGTAGTCTACGTTTGGGCGATAGGCCCGTTCAAAACCAGAGAACTCAGGCGACATCAGGGCCTGACTCAACTGACGGGCGCGGTCTGATCGAAAGTTGAAGAAGAGCACAACGTCGTTATCCTTAACCAGGGGGGCAGTGTGGTTACCCACCACAAGAGCGGGAATAAATTCATCAGTCTTACTTTCCACATACAAATTTTTAAGGGCTGTAACCGGGTCCCTAATGACCTCGCCTTTGCCGGAGACAATACAATCATAACCGGTGCGGGTCCGTTCCCACCGTTTATCTCGGTCCATCGCGAAATAGCGACCAACGACAGTGACTATTTTACCTGTTCCCGTTTTAACAATGTGCGCTTGAAGTTGTTCCAAGTAGGCAACACCTCCAAAGGGTGATGTATCGCGTCCATCAGTAATGACATGAATATAAACTGATTTAACCCCAGCCGCTTTTGCCGCATCAATTAAGGCCAAAAGGTGCATGATATGGCTGTGAACGCCACCATCAGAAACCAGTCCCACCAAGTGAAGCGTTTTTTTTCTCTCAATCACTTTAGAAAACGCCTCTTGAAGCACAGGGTTCAGCCCAAATTCCCCTTTTTTTATCGCAAGATCAATGCGGGTCAGGTCCTGGTAAACAATGCGTCCGGCACCCAGATTCAAATGCCCCACTTCGCTATTACCCATCTGCCCCGCGGGCAATCCAACATCCTCCCCGCTCGCGCTGAGTTTTGCGCCGGGATACGTTTTATACAAATGATCGTGAAAAGGAGTTTTTGCGAGCAATGTGGCGTTCCCTTCCTCGTGTGCACCGCGTAACCCATTTGGACTAATGCCCCAACCATCCCGGATCAAAAGAACTAAAGGTTTTTTCATGCGAGCACGGATTAAAACAGCCACCAGCGTTCACGGCAAGCTGGTTTCTGAAGTGTGTTTTGAGCAGACATCATGAATGGGATACCCTCACCGGCCCATGTCGACTTTCAGTCAGATGACTTGTATGAGCCTGTCGCTCTCCAGTCGATGTTCCCCTTGTTCTGGCTTTTCAACCTATGATTGAGACGTTACAAGTCATTGCGTGCTTTTGCGTTGTAAGGTCTTGATTCTGTTAATCACCGTCATCGGCGGCTTTTCGATGCAGGGCTCTGACACGTACGTGATAAAAAAAGGGGATAGCCTCTATAAAATCGCCCTTAAATATTCCGTGACAGTGCCTGAAATTCTAGCCGATAACCCAGGGCTTTCGCCTAAGCACCTCAAACAAGGGAGCATGATTCGGATCCCTACCCGCGGCGTACCAGAGTACACCCCAAAAATAAAAGCAACACAGACCATCGGTCCGGTTTACACGGTTAAACCAGGAGACACATTCACGTCAATCGCTCGGAAGATGGGAACCACGGTTACCTCATTAAAACGCGCCAACCCCGAGGTGAACCCCACTCGCCTAAAGCCGGGTCAACAACTGCGCCTTTCCCCCGTCATAGTCACTTCACCCGCTGTGGATACCGTCCATCCTTCACATTCAACCACACTTAGACCCCGAGTATTAGAAACCGCGGATAAACGCGTGTTCCTCTTTGTCGATCGGATAAAATCAACCCTCGATTCTGTTCCAGTTGAGCGAAGGCGCTGGAAATACATTGTGATTCATCATTCCGGCACCAAGGAGGGCAACGCGCGGTTATTCGATTATTATCACCGTAGGGTACGTGGAATGGAGAACGGATTGGCTTATCATTTTGTGATTGGCAATGGAGTTGATTCAGGTGACGGAGAAATTGAAGCCGGGCCACGTTGGATGCGGCAAATAAAAGGGGGGCATGTTAAGGAAGAAGCCATGAACAAGGTAGCCTTAGGGATATGTTTAGTTGGAAATTTTGAAGAAGGGCGCCCGAGCAAAAATCAAATTCTTTCGATCCTAGAGCTTATTCGTTATTTGAACTCACGCTGTGGAATGCCCTATCCAAAAGTGTACGTGCATCGTGAGATCAATGCCCGCCCGACGGCTTGTCCCGGGGAAAAGTTTCCGATTAAAGAAATACGCGAAATTTTGAAAGAGTCACCATTGTAACAATTCCAGATTACGCAAGGTTCCTCTTTCTTCAACAATCGCGTCGTGGTATACTAAAAACGGGGAATTTTTATGATGCAGGGATTACTGACACTTGATTTTTCAATCGGTCGATTTGCAAGGACCGACGTGCGGATTGATATCACTCTGATCATTTTTGGCCTCATGGTTGTCTTCGCTCCTGGTCAATCTTTTTTACTGAAGTTGGCCCTTTTTATACTCCTTTTTTTTACGATATTTCTACATGAAATGGGACATGTGATTGCGACGAGGCGCACAGGAGGAACCTCGGATACGATTGTTTTATGGCCCCTTGGCGGAATGGCATTGGGATCCGCAAGCGATCGGCCCTTACATCATTTTCTCGTGGCTGGTGCCGGTCCGTTGGTGACGTTGGTTATCATATGTTTTTCGTGGGTTTATCTCACTTTTTTGAGTCCGTCGACTTTACTTTTTGAGTGCTTAAATTATGTGTTTAGAACTAACACATACCTATTATTATTTAATTTATTACCCGCGTATCCCCTAGACGGAGGTCAAATGTTACAGGCGGGTTTATGGGCGAAATTCGGATATACTCAAGGGACACGAATAACTTGTTACGTCTCTATAGTGATCGCGGTTCTTGTAGCTATTTTTGCAATCGCAGCAAACCAATGGCTATTACTCACTTTGGCTATTATAATAGGGTTTGAGGCACGGCGAACGCTTTTACAGAATCCAGCGCTTTTTTAGGTGGCAAGACATACTTATATGCATCTCCAATGGAACCCATTAACTCTTAATCAGTCGAAGCGGCGAATGCCTTTTTATTCGTCATCGATGGTTCTTATATTTCTGAACGTTGGTTTTTTTGCATTCCAAGCCTTGTCCGGAAGTGGTCCATGGTTTGACCAAACATTCGCGCTTTCCATTACCGGGTTGCAGGAAGGGAAATTGTGGCAGCTCGTCACCTACGGGTTTGTGAATAGCAACCCCGTTTCTTTGGTGCTCGGTTGTCTCATGATATGGTTTTTTGCTCCAGCCGTTGAAGAAAATGTAGGGAGATTCCAATTCTGGATGTTATTGGGTGCATCACTTTTTTTTGCGGGGATTATTTTTGTGGGCTGCGCCTTTTTCTTTAAATGGGACCTGCTCGTGGCCGGTAACATGATGACTGCCCTGACGTGTTTTGCCGCATTTGTAGCACTTTATCCGGACCTCGATTTTTTCTTTGGAATTAACGCTAAATTCATTTTGTCCACATTCTTTTTGTTCACACTTTTTGTAATGGCTTTGCAGCGGAGTATGGGATTGATGCTCAGTTTTGTCGCTATGCCCACTGCGGTGTTATATATCAGGTTCATTGCAATGAGCCCTTATGGATTGCCTGTACCTGACATTTTTCGTAAGGCAAAATTAGGAAAGCCAAAGGCTATCAGAACTTCGCCTGTCATTGAGGAGCCGTCGGGTGATTTTATAAGCAAAGCTGTTGACCCGATCCTAGATAAAATTTCGAGGCAAGGGATGCACAGTCTCACCCCAGAGGAAAAAAAAATTCTAGATAAAGCCAGTCGTAAACTTAACCTCCGCAAATAACAAAGCCGTCGTTCACAGTATGGAGCCCCGGTTTTATTTTTATATCCTAACCCCCTTAACCTGCTCTCTTAGTAATTAACATTTACTTCCCTTCAATGACTTTACCCGCCTCACTCATAGAAGCCGCCACTTCTTCGTTAAACCCTCAACGTTCTGCGCTTTATATGACTCGCCTCGCGGACAATCGCGGGGATAAGCCGTGGCCAGAGGTGCTTTTAGCTAACGAAAAATATATCGCGGCTATCGCTCATCTTTTTGCTTACACCACGGCACTATCAGAATTTTTAGTTTCAAAGGAAAGTTACCTCGACTGGTTGTTTGCCCCTGATTTTATCGAACGTCCCAGAGTGTTTAGTGCCGTTCGGGCCGAGTACGTGGCATTGACGAAAAATCTGGAGGATCCTTCCTTTCGAATCGACATAGTCCGACGGCTCAAAGAGCGGGAAATGTTGCGGATTGCGTTTCGGGATATGGCAGGATTAGCTTCGGTTGAGGAAACAACCAGAGAATTATCGCTGCTCGCTGATCTATGTGTGCAAACAGTTCTGGATGTTGAAACAGAGGTTTTAATCCGGAAATACGCTAAGCCTGACTCTGGATTCTCAATTCTAGGCATGGGGAAGCTTGGTGGTTACGAATTAAACTATCATTCTGATATCGATATAATTTTTGTCTATTCGTGTGAAGGGCAAACAACCCCCCACATCACTCATCACGAGTTCTTTTCGCGCTTAGCTGAAGCAGTGACGAGGTCAATTAGTCGGAAGACGTCGGAGGGTCAACTGTTTCGGGTAGACCTACGCCTGCGTCCGGAAGGAGACACCGGGAACATCGCGCGTTCCTTGGAAAGTTATGAGAACTATTATGCCGAGTTCGGGGAAACTTGGGAGCGTATGGCCCTCATGAAAGCCCGGCATATCGCGGGAGATCAGGAGCTATCCTATGAGTTTATTCAAGCCTTCCAAAGCTTCACTTATCCTCGGCTCGTGTCCCCCGAGGTGCTGGATGAAATTGCACGTCTTAAAGCGCGGATAGAACGCGAAGTGGTGGGGAGCGATAAACTTAATCACCATGTGAAACTCGGTATGGGCGGAATTCGCGAAATCGAGTTCACTATCCAAACCCTACAGTTGCTTGAAGGTGCGAAAAATCCCATTCTTCAAACGGCGTCATCGATTAAGGGGCTCACTAACCTGTTAAACTTACAGATTCTCTCTCGCGAGGACGCCTATGATTTAAAAGAGTCATATTTTCTCCTGCGTAATGTGGAGCACCGGTTGCAGATGGTGAATAACCAACAAACCCACACGATCCCCGCCGATGAGCCCGCTCAAAAAGCGTTGGCGTTGAGTTTGGGTTTTGAGTCGGTGGCTCAATTTTGGGAGGTCCTCAACTCCAAAACCACGCGTGTGCGCGAAATTTATCAAAAGGTATTTCAACACCAAGCACCCCGTGAAGACGTAGCGCCAGACATTGCTGAGTTTGGATTCTGGAATCCGGACGACGCCCAAAAGACGATGGAAAGTCTGATGTGCGGAAAGTCGGATGCGCATGTGGGCCCCCGCGTCAGACAAAGTTTTTTTCGGATTGTGCCCACGCTTAAAGAGACTTTGCCCCGCCTTGGAAATCCGGACCTCGCCATCAGCAGTCTGGAGAGGTTTGTTGAAGCATACGGAACCCGCGCTTACCTGTATGAAACTTTTGCGACAAACCCAAAAGTGCTTGAGTTGTTGTTGCAACTTTTCGACGGGAGTCGCTTTCTAACGGATGTACTGACCCGACGCCCCGAACTCTTTGAAGAAGTGTCGCGTTCGGGAACGCTGGATTATTTAAAGCAAAGCGAGGCTTTCCTTAAAGAAGTTCAGGAGTTTTCGGGAGAAAAAGCAGGTGACAAATTAAGGGTTTACCGACGCGGTGAAATCCTGCGCATTGCTTTGCGAGATATGCTGAATCTTGCCACGTTGCCTGAGATCAATACAGAGTACTCCAGCTTGGCGGAGGCCTGCTTAAAAAGGGTCGTAGACTTAGTTTGGACCGACCACTCAATACCATTTGCGGTGATTGCTCTGGGTAAATTCGGTGGGCGTGAACTGACTTATGGTTCGGATCTAGATATCATTTTTGTTGGAGATAACCTCAAAGCAGCCCGCGATGTCATTGATTTGATGACGAAACAAACCGGCGAAGGCATTTTATTCCCAATCGATACGCGACTGAGACCTGAAGGTGACTCCGGTTTGTTGACGATCGGGATGGAGGCTTTTAAGCAGTATTATGTTTCGCGAGCCGAGACATGGGAACGACAGGCTTTGACCCGTGCGAGGTTCGTCGCCGGGGATGCACAGCTCGGCGAGGCATTCGAAACTTTTGCGGAATCTCAACGCAGCAAGCTTTTAGGTCAGTCTGAGATTGTTTTTAGAGAGTTCAGTGCAATGCGGGAAAAGATTAAGGCCACGCGCAGCAATACCAATCAACCTGAATACGAGTTCAAAACGGGAGAAGGCGGGTTGTTGGATATTGAATTTATCGTTCAAGCGCTGCAAATGATTCATGGCATCCACGAACCTAATACTCTTGTGCTACTTGAGACCCTTCGCGATCGGTCGATTTTGAGTAGGCAAGATTATGATGTGCTCTATCAGGGCTACATTTTTATACGTAAGACGGAATCTGTCCTACGCCGATTTCATAATTCCGCTGTCAGTACCCTTCCAAAACCAGGCAAGGAATTCACGATCATGTTGCGCCGACTAAACCTTCGAGAAACTGAGTTCTGGGATCTTTACCAGGCTCATCGGCTGGCGATTCATACGGTGTATAAAAAAACGGTGCTTTAGATGGGCTGGAATGACTACGCTGGGTCCGGGATTGACCTTTGTTTTTTATTATAAAAATAACGGCCCATGATGGCTTTAAGAGCGGCGGTCAGGGGAATAGCAAGGATACCGCCCAAAATACCGCCCATAAGGGTTGTGCCCACCATGACAGCGATGATAACAGTCAATGGATGAAGGCCGACTTTATCACCAATAATTTTTGGGGTGATGACAAAACCTTCAAGGAATTGAACGATCAAATACACCACTAAAACTAAGGCAGGCCCTTTCCATGATTGATAATGCAACCAAGCGATGATCATTGCCGGAATGATGCTACTGATGGCTCCGAGGTATGGAACAATTCCAAGAACGCCCGCGATCAGTCCAAGTAAAAGGGCGTATTCAATACCAATAGCCCAATAACCGATCGTGAGCAGCGTTCCAACAATCATGGCCACGATGACTTGACCCCTAAAAAACGCGACGAGGTAACCATTGATGGCCTCAATCACAAACACGATTTCTTTTTTCCAAGCAGGATTTTGAACCGGGATATAATCTTTCCAAGTGCCTTGGATACCATCTTTTTCAAGGAGAAAATAGAAGCTGTAAACGGGGACAAGTGACATCCCTAGGAGAAACCCGAGGAGTGAGGCCACATTCCCCATGCTGTTCATCAGAAACCCCGCGAGTGAACCGAAAATGGTGCCCGCGTAAGTATTGGCTTTAGCGGACATATCCTCGGTCCACAGACTCTGGGCTTGGGCGGCTAAGGGAGAAGTTGCAAACCACTTCATGAGGCGCTCTTTAAGGGCGCCGATGTAACTAGGAACGTTTTCGATAAGGTTTTTGAGTTCGCCCGCAACGCGAGGAACAAGCCAGCCTAAAAGCGCTATGGCGACTAAAGCGGCACAAATGAATACAACGAATATAGCAATGCGCCGATTCATTCTTTTCTGTTCGCTCAGCCAATCCACAACCGGGTCGAGGATGTAGGCAAAAATGGCGCCTGCGAAAAGTGGAATAAGAATAAACGAGCACTTATGCAAAACGAGGCCCATGAGCCCAAACAACTTAATGAATACCCACGCCACTGATGCCACGGCGAGGACGCAGAGTGAACTCCAAAGGAGTCGAGTTTGCCGGTCAGTAGGGGGTTGTATAGCCATGACATCGGTTTACCGATTTCGGGGTAAAAGAAAAGGCATTTACAACGGGGTGACGTGGCATACATTTAAGAATGCCCATGACCAAACCTGAGAGGATCATTCTTGTATTGGGCATCGCCATTTTTTTAGCGGGGCTAGGCATCTATTTGGCCTTCCTGGGTCCTTCTCATTTACTCAAGGTCGGCGGCAAGACGTACAGCGACTCCACCGATAAGACCATCGACTCGGGGAGGCGCATTCTTGATGGCGTCGCTCGGCGCGTATCAAAAGCGTTCAATTTAACCCCCACTCAACAAATTAATGGAAGGATCATTGTTGAATCAAGCGTCCCTATCCTCGAACTGGCTACCTTATCCCAAGAACTTACCGCAAGCTCAACTCATACCCAAACGTGGCTTTATTCATCCAAGGTTGTGGAGGTTCAGAACGGGTATCGGGTCAAGGCGGGTTTTAATATCAACCGCTCTTTCACCCTTAACTACGAGACGGATGGGAAACGCCTCCTCGTGCGACTCCCACCTCCCGAGATTCTTTCGGTTGAAGCGATCCCGGGCCATTTAAAAATCAAAACAGAGAACGGTCTCATCAACAGGGTCGCCGATCAGGATACTCGCGATGCAATCGAATACGTCAATAAACAGGCCAGACAAGACGCAATCCGGAACGGAATGTTGTCCGAAGCTCAAAAATCCTTTGAATCTAAAATGATCGAATTCGCCCGTCTCGAAGGCATTAAAAATATCCAGTTTCTTTATGGCGAGCTTCCGGTAGAGAAATCCCCAAAAAAGACCAATCTTTAAGAGTCTACATACTTTAGCAAAAGTGTCTGCGGCGTTATGTATAAAGCAGGGCAAACGCATTAAAATTTGAGTAATTGTTCTAGTGTAGGTCGTCATAAATTGAGTAACTTATATGGAACCAGTTAAAAAGTTTGACGGTCTACATTTGGGGTAGCTCGGCAACTCTAAGATTGGGGTGGAATCCCTCTGGTATTTGTCGCGAGAATTCGCGGGCATCTTATTCATTCAAATTGAGACGCAACCCCTTTGGGGTTGAGCGGTTTTACCGCAAATACCCAGGGTAGCTTTGCAACCCTGGGCTATGTGACGG
>Ga0163154_10001977_pt1 | contig 30724 bp, 9 predicted proteins | sample OliLakLV19MP9P1_FD_148649 | JGI IMG/M metagenome (GOLD analysis project Ga0163154, IMG submission 148649) | Freshwater microbial mat bacterial communities from Lake Vanda, McMurdo Dry Valleys, Antarctica - Oligotrophic Lake LV.19.MP9.P1 | ecosystem: Environmental > Aquatic > Freshwater > Lake >... | reverse complement strand
GGCCACCGGCGCGACCACACCGCGCGTGGTCGCGCCGGTGGCCTCCAAGTCCAGCCTGATCCTCTTCGGCTACCCGCTCGCCGGCGAAGTCTGGAGCGTGGTGCTGGCCGAGCGCAGCATCGCGGTGACGGCGGCTGCGTCCGGCCCGGCGGCGCTGGCCGGCATCGCCAATGCGCTGGCTGCGGCGATCCGCGCCGACAACAGCACCCAGGGCGTGGCCGGGCGCCTGGCCGCGGCGATCGACGATCGCGCCGGCTTTGACACCCAGTTGAACGGCAGCAACCTCGCCATCAGCCGCGCCGGCGGTTCGATCACGGCGCTCCTGCGCAACGGCGCGGGTGTGGTGATCAGCCGCGTCACCACTGCGGCAGCGTCGGTGACCCTGTCCTTCGCCGGCGCCGGCATCGCGCTGGGCGAGACCTGGACGGTCGAGATCACCCAGGGCGGCATCACCGCAAGCTTCGCCGAGACCGCGCGCTACAGCGCCGCCGTCAGCGGCAATGCGCTCCTGGTGTCGGACCACACCGGCGCGGTGCTGTCGCCGCGTCTGGCGATCACCCCTGTCAGCGGCTTCGCGGTCGATGCCACCCGGCCGGTCGCGTTCATGGGCGAATTCGACAGCACGCCCACCAATGGCAACACCTGGCGGCTCGTGCTGACCGGACCGAGCGGCGCGGCGACGCTGTTGACGCTGCCGATCAACGCGGGCCTGGGCACGACCACGGCCGAGCGGCAGGCCAATAGTGCCCAGGCCTTTGCGCTACTGGTCAACGCCAACGGCCCGGCGGCGCTGACCGCGGTGGCCGAAGGCCGGCAACTGGTGATCGTCGCGCGCGACGGCAGCGCCTGGACGGCGGCGTTCAGCATCGATCCGGCACCGGCGGCAGCGCCCGCGTCGATCAGCGCCGGCACGCGCGGGGCGACCACCGTCAGCTTCACCGGCACGCCGCAGTCGCGCGAGATCTGGAGCCTCACCATCGGCGCCTTGCTGCCCGACTTGTCGAACCGCATCAGCGTGTCGATCGGCGAGACCTACATGGTCGACGGCCAGGCCGTCGTCGCCGACAGCACATTTGCGCTGGCGCGTATCTTCGCGGCGCGCTTCAACGACCCCGCCTCCGGCCTTGGCGGCTTCAAGGCCATCGCCGCGGGCAACGCGATCGTGATTGTCAATAGCGGCAACGGTTTCGCCCGCTTCGACACCAGCTTCCGCTTCATCCCGGCGGTGGACGGCACGGTCGAACTCTACGAGGTGGCGCAGGCCCTCGGCGGCGCGGCGTCGATCAAGTTCTCCGGCAACCCGGTCGAAGGCGAGAAGTGGACCCTGACGCTGACCCCGCCAGGCGGCAGCGCGAATGCCCACGTTTACTACGCGCAGCGCGGCGACACGGTGCGCCATGTCGCCGAGGCGCTGGCGGCCAAGGTCAACGGGTTCAGCGGCTATGTCGCCTCGGTCGAGGGCGATCGTCTGGTGCTGGTCTCGACCGCGACGACTGCGGGCAGCTTCAGCGCAAGCGTCGCGATCACGCCGGCCGATGACCGCAGCGGCCCGGACAACAGCAACAAGGTCGCGCTGGTGCAGGCCGGCAGCGCGCCGCGCGCCTGGACCGCGCTCCTGGCCGGCGCGCCGGTTGCCGGCGAGGTGTGGCGCGCCAGCCTGGGCGGGGTCGACTACAACCATACCGTCGTGGCGGGCGAGATCACCGCCGACATCGCCGGCGCGCTGGCGGCGGCCATCACCGCGGCCAACACCAGCTTCGCCGCAACCACCGAGGGCCGCGTGCTGATCGTCTTCGGCGCCGGCGGCGGAGCGGCGCCGACGGTCGCGTTCAGGATCAACGGCAGCGTCGACCTGCGCTTTGCCGCCACCGACACCAGCCTGGCCGGTGCGGCCGCCTCGGCTACGATTTCCACCTTGGGCACCTTGCCGCAGGACGTGGGCTACATCGTGCTCCTGCGCGTGGGCGACATCGGCGCCCAGTTCAGCTTCACCACCGGCGCGGCCGACACCGCAGCGAGCGTGATCGCCGCCCTGGCCGCCTCGATCAACGTCAACGCGCAAGACGACTTCAGCGCGTTGGCCGACGGCGCGACCCTGTACGTGGTCAACCGCGCCGGCACCGCTTTCGGCCTTGCCAACCTGGCGGACACCGCAGCGCCCGCGCGGGCCGGAGTGATCACGCTCAAGGTTGCCAACCCGGCCGTGCCGACGCTCTTCGCCGGCGAGGTCTGGACGGTGATACTCGACGATTCGACCTTCAGCACCGTGCATTCGCATGTGGTCAAGGCCGGCGAGACGCTGGCGGATGTGGCGCGCGAACTGGCCAAGAACATCGTCGCCGGCGCGGTGGTGTCCTTCACCGCGACTGCCAGCGGCGACAAGCTCTTCATCACCAACCTCGACAACACGGTCTTTACCGCCAGCATCGAAGTCACGCCGGTGGGCCAGGTGTCGATCATCGAGACGCGCAAATTCAACCAGGCCGCGGCCGGCAACCAGTACTTCTACCGGCCGGTCAACCTCAATACCCGGGTCGACGAGTCGGTGCAGGTCGATACCCTCAACGTGTCGAACGCCGGCAGCCCGGCCGATGACGTGGGCGTGCTCACCGCCACGCAACTGACCGGCCTGGGGATGGCCGGCGACACCGTGATCGCCGGGCGCACGCTGCCCGGCGGCATCGTCTACCGTGATCTCGAAGTGCTTAACATCGCGCTGGGTTCGGGCAACGACACCTTCACCATCGTCTCGACCCACAGCGGTGCGACCAATATCAGCGCGGGGGCTGGCAACGACACGATCAACGTGCAGGCTATCGACGGCCACACCACCATCGACGGCCAGGCCGGCGACGACGCGTTCAATGTCGGCAGCCAGGCCGCCGGCAACCTGGCCTCCCTCACCACGAGCACTTCGCAGAATCGCGCCGCGACCCTGCGCGCGCTCCTGACGGTGATCGGTGGCGCCGGCACCGACAGCCTGTACATCGACGACCGCGCCACCAGCGCCGGCGGCGCGGGCATCCTGACCGGCACGGCCCTGACCGGCTTCGGCATGCCGTCGGTCTCCGAAGTGCAGACCATCCGCGTGCAGGCCGCCGCGGGCAGCTACCTGCTCTCGATTGCCGACCGCAGCATCGACTCGACCACCGCCGCTACGGTCATGATCCGGCTCTCGGGCACGCCGATCGGCCCGCAGGCCGGCCTGCCGGGCGACACCTGGAGCATCCTGATCGACGACCTGCCGCGCTACGACTACGTCGTGCCGAACAACACGACAAGCGTCGCCGACATCGCGGGGGCATTGGCCACCCTGATCAGCACCCGCCCGGTCAACAACGCGCGCATCTTCACCGCAGCCGCAGATGGCGAGACGATCCTGATCGTGAGCCCGAGCGGGCGCGGCTTCCAGGCGGCCTTCCAGCTCCGTACCAGCGCGACGGCGCCGAGCGCCAGCGCGACCGTGGTGCGCCGTGCGACCGCGGTGGCGACGCTCTCGGGCACGCCGGTTGCGGGCGAGCGTTGGGAATTCACCGTCTCGGGCAGCACCTACGCCATTACCATCAATGGCGGCAGCACGCTGGCCGGCATCGCAACCGCGCTGGCGCAGGCGATCAACGCGGCGCCGCCGGCGGGCACCTCCTACTTCGCCGCCGCCATCGGCAACGCGGTGGTCGTCACCGACCGCGCCGCGACGCCGATGGAGCCGGGCGTGACCCTGGCGGTCAAGCTCGGCGGCGGTGGCACCACCGGCGGGGCGATCACGGTCGGCCGCGACACCACCACATCAGTCGCGCTGACCCTGGGCGGGGGCGCGGTGGTGGGTGAACAGTGGTTCGTGCGCCTGGACAACACCGACTACTTCGCCAGCGTGCGCGCACCGCTCCTCGACGTGGCCGAAGGCCTGGCGTCCGCGCTGGCCGCGCTGCCCGGCACCTACAGCGCCAGCGCGACCGGCAGCGCCTTGACCATCAACCCCAACGGGCTGGCCTTCCGCGGCACGGTCACACGCTCGGGCGCCAACCAGGTCCTGGAAGTCAGCGCCTCCGGCGCGGCTGCCGTGCTCAACCTCACCGGCACGCCCACGCAGGGTGAGGTCTGGACCCTGACCGTCGCGGGCGCAGGGGCGCCTGTCAGCGTGTCCTACACCGTCGATTCGGCCGCGCGCATGGCTGCCGGCATCGGCGCCGACATCAACGCGCGTTCGGCACGCTTCGCCGGCGCCGCCGAAGGTCGCACCCTGATCGTGGTCGACCGCCAGGGCGCGGCCCTGCCGATCGACCTCGCGGTGCGCGCCCGCGCCCCGGCTGGCGCCACCACGGCCGCGGCGCTGCCGGTCAACCCGGCAGCCAGCGTGTCGATGACCTTCGCCGGGCCGCTCATCGTCGGCGAGAAATGGGTGCTCAATCTCACCATCCCGGGTGTACTGACCAACGCCGTCACCGCAGTGGGTTACACGGTACTGGCAGGCGACACGCTGGCCTCGATCGCGGCAGGATTGCGTACGGAGATTGGCGCCTCGCCGGACCCGAGCGCGCGTCGATTCACGGCAACGGCTACGGGCGCGGTGCTCAATCTGTCGCTCGCAGGCGGCGCGACCTTCACAGCTCAACTCGCGGTGCTGCCGGCCGGCAGTGTCTCGACCGAGCTGCGCAACGCCGCGACCACCACCTTCGCGCTGTCGGGCACGCCGCAAGTCGGGGCGCCGCCGGTCCCCGGCGAGCGCTGGATGATCAACATCAACGGCGCCACCTACGCGGTCGATGTCAATGCGAGCGCGCTGACGCTCTCGGCCATAGGCACCGGTCTGGCCGGAGCGATCAACGCCGGTGCCGCGCCGGGCTTCACCGCCTTCCTGGTCGGCAACACGCTCTTTGTCACCGAGCGCGAGGGCACTGCCTTTACCGGCAGTGCGGTGATAGCGCTGGGCCGTGCGGCCAGCGGATCAATCGCGGCGCCGGCGACGGGCAGGGCCCTCAGCGTGGCACTGAGCGGCGATCCGGTCGCAGGCGAAGAGTGGCGCCTGCGCATCAACGGCGCCACACTCTTCTCGGTGCAGGTCGGTGCCAGCGTGATGCTCGGCACCGAGACGCTCGTCATCGACAGCCTGGAGAAGATCGCCAGTGCGCTCAGGCGCGCGGTCAACGCCGCCGCTGGTGACTTAGTCGCAAGCGAGGTCGGCGCGACCCTGGTGTTGGCGAGCAAGTCCGGCACCGTCTTCACGGCCGGCTTCGAGGTGGTGCTTGCGCCGACCATCTCCGGGCTGGCAGTGACGCTGGACGTGGCCGGCACGAGCGCCAGCGCGACCCTGACTGGGGCGCCGCGCAGCGGCGAGACCTGGACCCTGGCGCTCAGCGCCACCGACACGGTGGCGGTGCTCTACGGCAGCACGGTGAACGCGGTGGTGGTCGATACCCTGGCCGAATTCGCCGATGCGCTGGCCTACCGGATCAACAACGACCTGACCGGCTACACCGCGACCGTCAACGCCGGCGTGATCAGCATCAGCGCTGCGCCGGGCTTCTTCGCCAGCCCGGCCGGCACGGTCGCACCGGTGCGCCTGGCGGGAAGCGCAACGGTGACGTCGTTGACACCAGTGATCGCGACCCTCTCGGGCACGCCGCAGGCCGGCGAGACCTGGCGCGTCACGCTCAACAACACGCCGACCCAGGTGGCGGTCCAGTACAACGAGGTCGTCAACAGCGTCACGGTCGATTCGCTGGCCCGCTTTGCCGCCGCGCTTACCTACAAGATCAACAACGTCCAGGCCGGGTTCTTCGCCTTTGTCCTGCCCGACAACAACAGCATCGCCGTCGTCTCCACCGGCGGCCTGCTTGCCGACGTCTCGGCGCTCGTGTCGCGGCCGGGTGTGCTCGGCACGATCAACGCCAACACGCCCAACGCACGCCTGGTGACCTTGAGCGGCGCACCCCTGGCGGGTTCGGTCTGGTCGATCACGGTGCGCGGCAACGGCGGCGCCGATCCCTACACGGCAATCGTGACGGTCGGCACCTCGACCATCGGAACCTCCACGGTCGACTCGACGGCGAAGATTGCGGCCAAATTTGCCGAGCTGATCAACACCAACCGCGGCGCTGCCTACGCGGTGGTCGCGAGCGGCGAGCAACTCCTGATCGTGCGCCAGGACGGCACCACCCTGACCAACAGCGACATCGGCGATGTCAGTATCAACGCAGGCGGGGCCACTGTAGGCAGCGCCACGTTGACCCAGGACGCCGCCACCGCGTCGTGGCGACTCGCAATGGCCGGCACGCCGCTTGTCGGTGAAACCTGGCGGGTGACCTCAACCGCTCTCGACCAATCTGTTGTCGTGACCGCGGGCATGAGTCTGGCGGAGGTGGTCGCGGGTCTGGCCACGCGCGCGAACGCGGTCAACGGCTACTCGGCCGTGGCCGAGGGCACGACCCTGGTGCTGTCGCGCAACGGCGTGGCCACGGCGACGCCGCTGCTGACGGTCACGCCGTACGGCTTCGTTCGTGCATGGGTCGCGACGATTGACTTGTCGGCGCCGTCGCCTGCGACGTTGGCGGTGGGCCAGGTGTGGTCGTTCCAGGTCGGTGCTGCGCGGGTGGCCTCCACCACGGTGCAGGCGGCCGACCTGAACGGCGGCTCCACTGCCGCGCTGGAGCGCATCGCGGCGCGCCTGGCGGCCTTCGTCAACGCCAACAACGCCCTGGCGGCAACTTTCGCCGGCTACAGCGCGGCCGCCAGCGGCGCGCGCATCGTCTTCACCAGCAGCACCGCACCGCTGACCGGCCTGCTGCTGCCGGCGCGGGTCAGCGGCGGCGACTTCGCCGTCAGCGGCACGGTCGCTACCAGCACGCGCACGGTTCTGACCGGCACGGTCAGCGTAGGCGACCTGTGGACGCTGGGCATCGAAGCGCCGTCGGGTGCGGTGGCCTCGTACAGCCACGCCGCCAAGGATACGACCCTGGCCGGCGCGGCCGCGGGCCTGGCGGCGGCGATCAACGCCGATGCCGCCAACGGCTTCCTCGCCATCGGCGACGGCAATGCGCTGGTCATCATCAATCAGGCCGGCGCCGGCTTTGGCACCCGACTGAGTGTGGCGCCGGTGGCGCTCACCTCGGCTGCGGCAGTCAACGCCAGCACGCGCGCGATCACGCTCGCAGGACCGCTTCTCGTAGGCGACACCTGGCGCGTGCTGCTGTCGGTGACGGGCGCCAGCGTGAGCGTCGCTGCGCCGGTGACCGGCAGCCTGGCGACCCTGGCACTCGACCTGGCCGTCGCAATCAATATGTTGCCGGGCACGCCGTACTTCGCGCAAGTCAACGGCGCAGTGCTGACCATCTCGACCGCAGGTGCGAATGCCGGTCAGGCCTTCACGGCCAGCGTCGCGATCACCGGCTTCGCGGCTTCACGCACCATCGTCGCCGGGGCTGTGGCCGGCGCAGCCTCCGCCAGCACCAACGCGACCGCGCAGGGCGTTCCGGTCGTAGGCGACACATGGCGCGTCACCATCGACGGCGCGAACATCTTCGATTACACGGTCACAGCCAACCAGACCGTGGCGCAAGTCGTCGCGGCACTGGCGCAGAAGGTGGTCGACACCTCGAACTTCGAAGCGGCCGCGCGCGGTGCGAGCCTCAGCGTGCTGGGCGATGCGGTGTTCTCGATCACGCGTGCCGCCGGGACAACCACCGGCACGGCGCAAGCCGGCGGCACGGTGAACTTGGTACTAACCCCGCAGGTCGGCCAGACCATCACCATCAACCTCGGTACGAGCAGCCACGCTCATGTGGTGCGCGAGACCGTCCCGCTGACGGAACTCGCTGCGGCGCTGGCGGCGCGCGTCAACGCCCGTTTCGCCGGGTTCGTGGCCAGCTTCGATGGCGCGGTGATCACCATCGTCGACACCAACGCGACCCTGCTTGCCCCGGCACCCTCGATCACGGCCGGCGCCGCCGGCGGGGTCACCCGTACGCTGGTTGCGGCCAACACCACACGGATCGAACTCACCGGCACGGCGGCGAAGAGCGAGACCTGGACGGTGACGACCGGCGGCATCGGCGTCGCCTACGTGGTCGAGTCGGTAGAGGCGATCGCCGAACGCCTGGCCGCCGACATCAACGCCAACGCCCACCTGAACCGTGCGACCCTGACAGCGCCGGCGCCGGTCGCGGGCCAGGTGTGGGGCGCCGGAATCAACATCGACGGCACGCTTACGCAGGCGGGCTACACGGCCGTAGCCGGCGACACTCTGGCGAGCGTCATGGCCGGGCTCGCTAAGGCCTTGAACGCGGTGTCCGGGTCGCTCTTTACCGCGGGCGCGTCTGGAATCGACAGCCTGGTCCTGGTCAACCGCAGCGCGGCCCTGCCGGTGGTGACCTTCAGCCGCGACGGTGCTTCCCTGGCGCCCGCCGACATCAGCGTCACCACCATCGCCAACTTCGTCGCGTCCTTCGAGGCCGGCACACTTGCGATCGTGCCGCTGACCGGCAGTTTCGCCGGCGCGACCGCGAGCTACGTGCCGCGCAATGCCGGCGTGGAAACTGTGGCGTCGGTGGTCAGCGTGACCCCGCTTGCCGGCACGCTGCCGGTCGTAGGCGAGACCTGGTCGGTGAAGATCGGTGCGGTGACTTATAGCCACGTGGTGCGAACCATTGCAAATGCGCCCGAGACCCAGGTGCAGGTCGCAGCCGCGCTGGCCGAGCGCATCGCCAACGGTCCGGTGCCGGGCTACACCGCGTTCGCCGATGGCGCGGTGCTCATCGTCGCGCGCGCCGACAACGCCGCGATCGCCGCGCCGCTCTTCACGGTGGCGCCGGCGGCCGGCATCGCCATCGACAGCCGCACGCCGACCGGGCGCGAAGTCGCCTTCGGCAGCGCCGCCATGCTGGTGGCCGGCGAGTCCTGGTTCGTGCGCGTAAGCGACGCCCAGGGCCAGGTGCTGGCGACCTACAGCACCAGCGTCGGCGCCAACCCGACCTTAGCCGGCATCGCCGCCGCGCTGGCCGACGCGATCAACCTCGATACCGCGCGCGGCTTGGTGGCCACGCTGCGCGCCGGCAACACGCTGCTGATCGTCGATGCCAGCGGCCGCGCCTTCAGCGCCGCCTTCGGCATCGGCCGCGCCGACGGCAACGTCAATGGCGGGGCAACTCTCGTCGTGCCCAACCCGGTGGCGCCGGCGCCGGCCGCTGCCTCGGCCCAGGCGCGCGTGCTGACCCTGGCCGGTTCGCTCGTCGTCGGTGAGGCGTGGAACCTGACGCTCGACTTCAGGATCGGCCAGACCAGCGTCACGCGCACCTACGGCACGACCGTGGTGGCGAGCACGCAAACCCTGACCGACATCGCAGTCGCGCTGGCCGCCGCGCTCAACGAGGATGCGGCGAGCGGCTTCACCGCCATCGCCAATGCCGACACGGTCAGCGTCGCCAGCCGCGGCGGCGCAGACTTCACCGTGGCGGGTTCGGTGCGCGCCAGGCTCACCCCGGCCGGCGCGGTGACGCTGCAGAACGGCGTCGACGTGAGCGGTCGCGACCGCGCGCCCGCACTCGACCTGAGGCTCGCCAGCACGCTGCCCGTAGGCGGCGCGTCCAACGTACCCTTGATCGGTTCGGTGTGGACATTGCGCCTGACTGTCGGTGGCGTGACCACCAGCCTGGACTACGAGTTCGCAGCCGCGCTCGACATGCAGCAGACCGCGGCCGCGTTCGCACAACTGATCAATGCCGAAGCGGCGCGCGCCGGCTCGGCGCTGGCCGGCGTGGTCGCCAGCGCGACCAATCGCGGCACCTTGTTCCTGGTAGACCTGGGCCGTCGCAGCATGAGCGCTGCCATCAGCCTTGCCACGGTGGCTGAGGCCGCGATCGACGGCGGCAGCGCCACCACCACCCTGGTCAACCTGGTCGGTACGCCGCAGGCCAACGACACCTGGCGCTTGACCGTCGGCGGCCTGACCTTCACGCGTCAGCTCGGGTCCGGCGTGGCCGGTGTCACCCTGGCTACTTTGGCCAGCGATCTGGCGACGCTCCTGAACGCCAGCGTCGATGCAGCGCGCTATACCGCGATTGCCGACGGCGCACGCATCATCATCGTCGATCGGCAGGGCGCGATCTTCAAGACCAGCGTGGAGACGGTGGCCGCCGCCGGCGCCGACGGACCGGCCAGCCGCATCGCTCGCGCCAATGGCAGCGCCCAGGTGCAGCTCGACGCCTCTCTCACGGCCGTGCAAATGCAGGCGCGCCTGGCGGCGCTGCATGGTTTCAACGACATCGAGGTGGGCGAAGAGCGCGTCAGCGGCGAGGTCACCTACACGGTCACGTTCGTGCGCGATCAGGCCGGCGTGAACATGGAACAGATCCGCTGGGCCGAGACCACCGCCACCACCGGCCTTGTGCCCAGCCCGGACGCGTCGGTCAATGTGCTGACCGCGACGCTGCGCGACGGTGCGCGGGTGAATGCCGGCATCAACAACCTGCAGACGGTTTCCATCAACCCGAACGTCACCGGCGGCAACTTCAAGCTGAGCTTGCGCATCCAGAACGCGCAAGGCGTGTTCGAGGTCAAGACCACCGATGCGATTCTCCACAACGCCAGCGCGCTGGAGGTCTTCAAGGCGCTGAGCATCCTCCTCAACCCGAACGGCGCGACCATCGACATCGACCCGGTGTACGACCAGAAGAACCGCACGCCGTCCAAGCCCTACACCGACAACTTCGCGGTCAAGAAGGTCGGACGGACTTACCTGATCACCTTCCAGGGCGCGCACCGCGACCTGGCAATCCACGACATCGACACCCGCGCGCTGACCACCCAGGACGGCATCCTGGTCAAAACCGAGCAGAAGGAAGCGCTGGCAACCACGGTGACGCTGGGCCGCACCCAGGGCGAAGCCACCCTGGATGCCAGCGCGCCGCGCGCGACCACGGTCGATTTCGCACTGGTCGGTGGAGTCAGCGATGGGCAGAGCTGGACCCTGCAACTGTCGCTGCGCGGCATCACGACCACCCATACCGTGATCGCCGCCGGCGGCGCGGCCGGCCTGGCCGGGCAACTGGCCGCCAGCATCAATGTGAGCGCCGCGGATGTGTTCAGCGCGGTTGCCGACGGCGGCGTACTTGTGATCGCCAACCGCGACGGCGGCGTGTTCCGCACCAGCCTGCCCAACCTCAGCGCGACGGTAAACCTGCGTGCGATCGACCGCAGCACCGCGAGCGAGGCTGCGATCAACCTGGCCGGCACGCCGAGCGTGGGCGAGGTGTGGAACATCAGCCTGAGCGACGGCATACCTCCGCCGGTGGTGTTCGGCACCACGGTGGTCGCCGGCAGCACACTTGCGAGCATCGCCGCCGCGCTGGCTTCGGCGATCAACGGCGACGCGGCCTACTCGGCCGTGGCGGAGGGCGCCAGCATCCAGATCGTGCGCAGCGACGGCAAGCGCTTCTCGGCTACGCCGACGATCGTCTCGGCGGGCCAGCCGGTGGCGGGCCAGGTCTGGTCGGTCGGGTTCGCCAGCGCGTCGCTTGCCGCCACCGCGAGCGTGACCTCTGTCGCCGGCGACTCGCTGGCAACGCTGTCGCGCCGTCTGGCGGACCTGATCAACGACCCTGTCAACCTGCTCGGGCTGCCCGAGTTCCGTGCCACGGCAGTGGGCGAGACGCTGCTTCTTGCGAACCTCGCCGGCAATGTCTTCACCACCACCTTTGCGGTCGATGGCGTCGCACGTGGGGATGACGTCGAGGCTGCCGGGGCGCTCGTCGCCACCCGAGTCGAGGGCATCAGTTACTACGAAATCGAGAACCTCGCCATCGAACTCGGCGCCGGCGCGGACATCATCAATATCCAGGGCACCACGGCCGCGACCACCATCCGCACCAACGCGGGCGACGACCGCATCTATGTCTCCTCGGCCGCGGCCTTCGTGCGCGACCCGGCGCCGGATGCGCTGCTGCCCGGTTTCCTCGCCGGCCACCTGCACAACATCAACGGCGCGCTCAATATCGACGCCGGCAGCGGCCGCGCGCAGCTCCTCATCAGTGGCGAGGCAAGCAGGCTAGCCAACGACGATATCGTCATCAGCGACACGCTGCTGCCAGCCGAACCGGCCAACGCGGAGATCGCCGTGCGCGGCCTGACCGGCGGCGACAATGCCTTCGGCTGGGTCGACCTGGCGCAGGGCACCATCACCTACCGCGCCGACACCAGCGTCAACGGCACCGGTGCTTCCAACGGCAGCTTCGCCGACGGCATCTCGATCTGGACCGGCTTCGGCGCTGACACGGTGAGCATCGACGGCACGCTCGACCGCGCCGACGTGCGCAACGTGACCACGCTCAACACCGGCCTGGGCGACGACCGGGTCTATGTCAACCTGCAGGTCACCGAGAGCAACGGCGCCGACCTGAGCGACGGGCCGTTCGTGCTCAATACCCAGGGCCCGTGGAACAACTATCCGGGCTTGTCCGACAACGACTTCGTCTACGGCACCGGCAGCGCCGCACTCGGCACCGCCGATCCGGTCAGCGGGCTGGATTTCGCGTCCACCGTCGCGCTTGCGGTCTTCGGCGGCCAGGGCAACGACACCATCATCGGCGGCAGCGGCAACGACATCCTGTTCGGCGACCGTGGCCGCACCGTGCGCTTCGAGCGCGACGCCAACGGCGTGGTGACGCCCAGGATCGTCGAACAACTGGGCGGCGGCGGCCCCGGCGACTTGAGCGACGGGCTCACGCGTCTGCCCGACTTTGCCGAGAGCGTCGATCCGCTCGTCGGCGGCAACGACACCATCGACGGCCGCGAAGGCGACAACCTTATCGTAGGCGGTGCCGCTGCCGACACGATCGTTGCGGGCGCCGGGCGTGACATCATCGTCGGCGACAACGCGCGCCTGGACTTCTTTGCCAACTCGAACAACGTGCAAAGCGCACGGACCATCGACACGCTGGATCAACCGACCTGGGGCGACAACATCGTCAGCGGCGGCGGCGACAACATCGTGCTGGCCGGCATGGGCCGCGACTTCGTCAACGACCCGACCCAGGCCCTCTCCCTGAACGTGGTGCCCGGCGCCGGCCGCGACATCGTCATCGGCGACAACGGCGGCGTGGTATTGAATGCGAGCGGCGCGGTCGAATCCTTCTCCAGCAGCAATGCCGGTACGCTCGCCTTCGCGGCGCCGACGGCGCTGCCGGGCCTGGGCGACATTGGCGACTTCAGCGCGCCGGCCTTTGCCGATATCGACGGCGACGGCGACCTCGATGCGTTGGTCGGCAGGCAGGACGGGACCCTGCGCTATTTTGAGAACAGCGGAACCCGATCGGCACCGGCGTACCTCGAGCGCACCGGCGCGGCTGGCGCAGGCAATCCCAACCCGAACCCCTTCGACGGCATCGATGCGGGTTCCGGCAGCACGCCGGCGTTCGTCGACATCAACGGCGACGGCGACCTGGACCTGGTCGTCGGCAATGCCGAAGGCACGCTGCGCTTCTTCGAGAACACCGGCACGCCGGTCGCGCCGGTCTATGTGGAGCGCAGCGGCGCCTTCAACCCGGCCAACCCGAGCGCGCCGTTCAATCCCTTCGACGGTATCGATGTCGGCTCCGGCAGCGCGCCCGCCTTTGTCGATCTCAATGGCGACGCTGACGCCGACCTGGTGGTGGGCGAGGCCAACGGCACGCTGCGCTACTTCGAGAACACCGGCAGCGCGGCCGTACCGGCCTATGTCGAGCGCAGGGCCTTCGACCCGGCGCAGCCGACCCTGCCGGTCAGCCCGTTCGCGGGCATCGATGCGGGTGCCTTCGCCACACCGTCCTTCACCGACCTCGATGGCGACGGCGACGCCGATCTGGTGGTCGGCAACGACGGCGGCACGGTGCGCAGCTTCGAAAACACCGGTTCGGCGGTGGCGCCCGCCTACCTGGAACGTAGCGGCGCCGCCAACCCGTTCGCTGTCATCGGCATCGGCCCGCAAAGCGCGCCGACCTTTGCCGATCTCGACGGCGACGGCGACGCCGACCTGGTGCTGGGCGAAGCCGACGGCACGCTGCGGCTGTTCTCCAATACGAGCGTGGGCGCCGGTGGCAACGACGCGATCTACGTCGGCGACGGCAACAACATCGTCGTCGGCGGTTTCGGCAACGACACCATCGTGGCCGGCGTGGGTACCGACGTTCTGCTGGGCGACAACGGCACGGTGGTCTACCAGCCCGACACCAGCGCCGGGGCACCGGCCGGGGGCACCCGGCCGTTGTTCGCGGTCTCGACCGGCGTGGTCAATGGCGCCGGCGGCAATGACAGCATCAGCGGCGGGGAAGGCAACAACCTGGTGATCGGCGGCGTCGGCGTGGACACCATCATCGCGGGCAGCGGAGCCGATATCCTGATCGGCGACAACGGCCGCATCGTCTGGACCACCGGCGGCGTGCTCGGGTCGATCTCGACCACGGACCCGGCGCAAGGCGGCAATGACACGATCCGCGCCGGCGACGGCAACAACGTGGTGGCCGGCGGCTTCGGCGCCGATACCATTACCACCGGCGTCGGCGAAGACCTGGTGCTGGGCGACAACGGCATCTTCACCTACACCACCAATGGTGCCGGGGTGGCAGTGCTGACCGGCGCGCGCACCACCGACACCAACGCATCGACCGGCGGCGACGATACGATCTTGAGCGGGCGCGGCGCGACCGCGTTCTTTGCCGATGTCAACAACGACGGCCGCATCGACATGCTGCTTGGCGCCGGCGATGGCACGGTGCGCTACTTCGAGAACACCGGCAGCGCCGCCTTGCCGGTCTATGTGGAGCGCAGCGGTGCGGCCAATCCGTTCGACCTGGTCGATGTCGGCAATGACAGCGCGCCGCTCCTGGCCGATGTGGACGGCGACCTCGACCTCGACCTGGTGGTCGGCGCCGGCGACGGCACGATCAGCTACTACGAGAACACCGGCAGCGCCGTCGCACCGCAATATGTGCCGCGCACCGGCGCCTTCGACGCGCTCAACCCGAGCGCTCCGTTCAATCCGTTCGACGGCATCGACGTCGGCTCCATGAGCGCGCCGGCCCTGGTCGACCTGGACGGTGACACCCGCCTCGACCTGGTAGTGGGCAGCGCTGCCGGCACTCTCGCGGCCTACACCAACACCGGCCCGGCGGCGGCGGGCACGGCGCCGCTCTTCGCTCCGCTGGCGGGGGGCGCCAACCCGTTCGACAGCATCGACGTGGGCACCATGAGCGCGCTGACCATAGTCGACATCGACGGCGATGGCGCCCTCGACCTGATCGTCGGCAACGGCGACGGCGTAGTGGCGGTGTACCGCGACAGCGGCGCGACTTACACGTTGCTGGACGGCAGCAGCATGCCGGTCAACCCGTTGCTTGGCGTGGACATCGGCAACCGCGGCGTTCCAGCTGTGGTCGACATCAACGGCGACGGCATCCTCGACCTGGTGGTCGGCGAGAACGGTGGCGGACTCAACCTGTTCCTCAACACCGGCAGCATCGCGGCGCCGGTCTACACCGAGCGTGCGCCGGCGCTCAATCCGCTTGCAGGCCTGGGCAGCGGCGGGGGCAGCGCGCGCGATGTGGTGTTAGCCGGTGTCGGTGGCGATCAGGTCGTCAACGCCAATCCGGGCCAGGACATCGTGGTCGGCGACAACGGTTATGTGAACTGGGACGTGAGCGGCCGCATCGCAAGCTTCGGCGCCACCCAGCCGGGCCTCGGAGGCAATGACACCATCGACGTGGGCGACGGCGCCAACATCGTTGTCGGCGGCACCGGCGCCGACCAGCTCACCACCAGCGCCGGCGCCGACATCATCTTCGGCGACAACGCGACGGTGACCTACACGCCCAGCACCAACGAACTGCAAAGCGTGGTCTCGACGGATACGAGCAACGCCACCGGCGGCGACGACATCATCAACGCCGGCAATGGCGACAATCTCGTCATCGGTGGTGTCGGTGTTGACACGATTACCACCGGCAACGGCGCCGATCTGGTGCTGGGCGACAACGGCCGCATCGACTGGAGCGCCGGCGGCCTGCTCGCGCTGGTGCAGACCACCGATCCGGCCCTGGGCGGCGGCGACATCATCGTAGCCGGCGACGGCAACAACATCGTGGCCGGCGGCAACGGCAGCGACGTGATATCCAGCGGCGTGGGTGCCGACCTGATCCTCGGCGACAACGGCTCGTTCACCTATACCCCAGGGGCCGGCGGCGTCGCAGTGCTGACCGGCGCGCAGACCACCGACACGAGCGCTGCGACCGGCGGCGGCGATGTGATCGTCGCCGGCGGCGGCGCGCAGCCGGTGTTCGTCGACGTCAACGGTGACGGTATGCTCGACGCCGTCGTCGGGCACCCGGATGGCAGAATCGACTATTTCCTCAACACCGGCACGGCGGCGGCGCCGGTGTACGTGCAACAGTCTGGTGCCAACAACCCGTTCGACACCATTGATGTCGGTTTCAACAGCACGCCGGCGCTGGCTGACGTGGATGGGGACGGCGACCTCGATGTGTTGGTGGGCGAAGCCGACGGCATCATCAACTATTTCGAGAACACCGCCGCGCCCGGCGCGCCGCCGGTGTATGTGCAGCAGACCGGGGCGGCCAACCCGTTTGACGGCATCGACGCGGGCGACTTCAGCACGCCGGCGTTGGTCGATCTCGACGGCGACGGCGATCTCGATCTGGTCGTCGGGTCGAGCGACGGCACGCTGCAGGTCTACGAGAACACCGGCACCGCGCCGCCGCTGGTCGGCACGCCGCCGGTCTATGCCGGCACGCCGGCTGCGACCAGCCCGTTCACCGGCATCGATGCCGGCGCCAACAGTGTGCCGGCGTTCGCCGACGCCAATGGCGACGGCGTCCTCGATCTTCTGCTGGGCGACAGCAGCGGCGCAGTGGTCGTGCATGTGGCGAGCGGTCCCGCCGGCACGCCGGTGTTCACCGCGACGCCTGCGCTTCCGAGCCCGTATGCCGGCTTCGAGGTGGGTGGCCTGGATTCGCGCAATATCGTGCTGGCAGGCGTTGGTGACGACCGCGTCAACCAGCCGCCGCGCCCGGCCACCAACGACCCGGCGGCGGTGGCCAATGGCGGCCAGGATATTGTCATCGGCGACAACGGCACCGTCACCTGGGACGGAACCGGCAACCTGACCGGCTTCGGTTCCGCGCAGCTCGATCTGGGCGGCAACGACCTGATCGACGTCGGCAACGGCGGCAACATCGTCGTCGGCGGGTTCGGCAACGACACCATCACAAGCGGCGCCGGCAGCGACACCATCCTGGGCGACAACGGCACCGTGACCGCAGTGCCCGGCACCGGTCAGTTGCTGCAGGTGGTCTCGACCGACACCAGCAACGCCACCGGAGGTGACGACACCATCAACGCCGGCGATGGCAACAACCTGATCATCGGCGGGGTAGGGGCCGACACCATCAGCGGCGGGCGCGGCGTCGACATCGTCGTGGGCGACAACGCGCAAGTCGACTTCACCGGCGGGGCGCCGACGTCGGTGGCCTCCATCGATACCTCGGCCATCACCGGCGGCAACGACGTCATCAACGTGGGCGATGGCAACAATGTGGTTCTGGGCGGCGTCGGCGGCGACAGCGTGAATACCGGCAGCGGCAACGATGTTGTCGTGGGCGACACCGGCACCGTTGTTCTCGACGGCGCCGGCAATGTGCTGCAAGTGGCCACTGGCGACCCAATATTGGGCGGCGACGACAACATCAGCACCGGTGCCGGCAACGACATCGCCATCGGCGGTGCCGGCGCCGACACCATCGTCGCCGGCGCCGGCAATGACTTCCTGATCGGCGATGGCGGGCTGGTAACGGTCTTCGGCGCGGTCATTACCGTCGGCTCGAAGGATCCGGCCTACGGCGGCAACGATACGCTCGATGGCGGCCCTGGCAACGACGTGATCATCGGCGGAGCGGGTTTGAATACCATCATCGGTTCAAGCGGCGAGGACGTGCTTATCGGCAACAACGGCACGGTCATCGTCAGCGGCGGCATTGTCACTGCCACTGGCACCGGCGGCGGGACTCTTCTGCCCCTCGCCCTGGAAGAGGTGCTGAAAGATCTGTTCGACGGATTGCCGGGATCATTGGCCGAACTCCGGGACCTGCTTGCCCTGGACCGCACCGATCCGCTGTTCGACGTGGCCTTGTTCCGCAAACTCTTCAGCCTGGGCGGCCGCGGCGCATTGCTGGGTGGCGTCGATGCCGAGCTGTTCCGGATTCTGCTCGATTCGGACGTGATCTCGCTGCCCGAAGCGCCCGGCCATGGCGATTTGCAGGGCAGCGGCGACACAGTGGCCGCGCAAGACGAAGCGGTGGATGGTCAGGCGCCGGTGGTGGCCGGCGTCGGCCACCGGGCGGCCGACGATGCGCAGGATGCTCTGGGCATGGCACAGGAAATGGCAGCCGGCCCGGCCGACCAGCGCTACGGGTTGGCCGGCGACATGCTGGTCGCCGCGTTCGGGGCGGCCGGCTTGATGGCTGTGCGTCAGCCTGCGACGGAACTGCATCCGCCGGCGGCCGTCCCGCCGCGCACCTGCGGGCAGCGCTGGCGTCGTCTGCGGCGGGGCTTCGCAAACCTTTTGCGTCGCTAAGCGGCGCCGCGGGGGCCGTTCGCGGCCGGTTGCGCGGCATGTACTGTTGCATCGGCCAATGAGTGATAGCATCTCGCTCCCGGCGCTTTGGCGCTGCCGTTCTGCGCCATGCGCGCGACATCGCGGCGTTGCGGTGGCCGCGCTACGCTCGGAATTGGGTATGGATTTTGCTTTGATCAACAGGCCGGCGCAGGCGTCGGCGTTTTTCGGAATGCATCGATGCGGCGTGTTTTGGCAGGAATGGTGGCGTTGCTGGTCGCGCAGGGCGGCTTGGCGCAGGCGCCTGGCGGGGTGACGGGCAAGCCCGAGGCGCGCGTGGCCGCGGCGCCCGGCAATAGTGGCGAACTGGAGTGTCTGGTCGAGCCGCACATGCTGGTCAATGTCGGCAGCTCGGTCGATGGCGTGCTTGAACAAGTGCTGGTCAACCGTGGCGACCAGGTGCGCCGCGGACAGGTGGTGGCCAGGCTGCAATCGGGTGTGGAGGCTGCGGCGGTCAAGCTCTCGGAGGCGCGGGTCGAGTTCGGGCGACGCAAGATGGAGCGCAGCGACAGCTTGTTCGAAAAGCAGTTGATCTCGGCCCAGGAGCGCGACGAACTGGTCACCGAAGTCAAGTTGCGCGAGGAAGAACTCAAAAAGGATGTTGAAACGCTGAAGCTGCGTACCATCGTCAGCCCGATCGACGGTGTCGTGGTGGAACGGCGCCTGACGCCGGGTGAGTTCATCCGCACCGACAAATCGGTGGTGCTGCGCTTGGCACAAATCGACCCGCTCAACGTGGAGGTGATCGCACCGGCGCGCATGTTCAAGTCGGTGCAGGTGGGCATGGGCGGCCGGGTGAATCTGGCGCCGATGATGTCGGGCACCTATCAGGCCAAGGTGGTGGTGGTCGACAAGGTGATCGGCGGCCAGCGGCACTCTGGGCATTCGCCTGCAATTGCCGAATCCGGAGAACCGGATTCCGGCCGGCATCAAGTGCAGTGTGGTGATCGGCAGGTAGTTGTTTGTGGGCTGGGCCGACCCGGGGGGGGGCGGCTGGATCAAGAGGATGGGCGGGCACGGTTTGCGCCTCTTGCGAAATGTGCTCGGATTGGGGAATCTGAGCACCGAGACCGGTCAGCCAGAGACAAGTTGGTTCCGGCCGCGATGTTCGAGCAACTGAAATAGCTGCCAGGGAGTAGCAGGGATGCGTGGTTCAAAGACAGGCAATGGCCGGTTCGGCGCTCGCGCTCGGGCCGTTTTTATGGCGCTGGGCCTTGTCGCAGCGCCGGCGGCCGGCGCTGTGACCTTGCAGGAAGCCTATGCGCTGGCCTATCAGAACGACTCGAAGTTTCGTTCGGTGCGGGCCGAGACCCGCGCCAGCGGCACCGCCATCGATCAGGCGCGCGCCGGTTTCATGCCGAATATCCGCCTCGATATCGACCGGACCGAAACCCGCAGCAGCGTGATACGCAACGAAAATGCGTTTGTCGGGGTTGGCGCCAGGACCTATCGGACCGACAACGGCACCATCACCATCACGCAGCCGGTATTCCGCCGCGAAGCCATCGCGCGACTCGTGCAGGCCAAGGCGGTGGTCAGGCAGGCGGAGTTCACCCTGCTGGCTGCCGAGCAGGATTTGATGTTGCGCACCACCGCGGCCTACCTCACGGTGCTTGCCGCCACCGACAGCGTGGTGCTGGCGGCAGCCGAGCGCGAGGCCATCGGCAAAGTGCTCGACCTGGCGCGCGAGCGGCTCAAGTCCGGCCTGGGTACCATCACCAACCAGTACGACGCCGAAGCCCGCTTCGCGGTCACGCGGGCGCGCGAAGTGGAAGCGCAAAACAAAGTGCGCGATGCGCGCCAGGGTTTGCGCGAGATCACCGGCAAGCTGATCGACAATGTCCAGTCGCTGCGCGGGGAATTCGCGTTGCAGACGCCGGACCCGGCCAACATCGATCAATGGGTGGATACCGCGCTCGGGCAGAACCTGGCGCTGCAGGCCCGGCGCGAGGCGGTCGAGGTCGCGCGCCAGGAGGTCGAGCGCCAGCGTGCCGGCCACTTTCCCAGTGTCAACCTTCTGGTCAATCTCAACCGGCGCGATGCCGGCAGTTCGCTGGTAAACGGCTCGTTCGGTCCCGGCACGCTGGTGGAAACCTCCGACGTGACCCTGCGGGTGACAGTGCCGATCTTCGAAGGCGGCCTGACCAGCGCGGTGACGGCGGAGGCGGCGTACCGATTCCAGAAGGTCCAGGAAGACCTCGAAATGGAGCGTCGCTCGGTGGAGCGCTCGACGCGCGCCTCGTACGACGGCACGCTCTCGGCGGTAAACCTGGTGCAGGCGCTCAAGCAGTCGGTGACCGCGCAGCAAAGCGCGCTGGAATTGAAGGAGCAGGGGTTCAAGGCCGGGCTGTTCGCGCTGCTGCAGGTGCTCGACGCGCAGCGCGACCTCTACCTTGCCCGGCGCGACTATGCGCAGTCGCGCTACGACTACCTGTTGTTTCGGCTGCGCCTGAAGCTGGCTGCGGGCATGCTGGCCGAATCCGACATCGTGGGGACCGGTGCGGCGCTTCAATAGGGGTGCGGCATTTTGAGCGGACAACGCCGCGTAGCTCCGGGCGTCGCGCATCAAACCGCTTGCGCAGCCGCGGCCGAAACATTCCATGCACGCGCACGGGGCATTGTCCGCAGTGTGGCATTGATGCAATGACGGCCAGCGGAACCAGGCCGGCGTACCGGCCGCCGCCTTGTTTGTGCCAATGATCGACAGGATTTTCAAGTGGCAGACGACAACGGCATAGCTCTGATTACCGACGCCAGGCGCGCCGGCGGCGCGGACGCCAATTCGTTCGAATCCGCGTTCTGGGCGCGTCTGGCCCATGCCGGGGATGCGAAGAACTTCGCTGCCAACTGGCTCGACATCCAGTGCCGCAGCTTCGAAGGCGTGATTCGCGGCGCGGTCATCCTGCGCACCTCGGAAGCGGCCGCCTTCGCGCCGGTGGCGATCTGGCCGGAAGACATTGAAGGCAGTCCGCGCCTGGCCGCGGTGGTCGAGCGCGCCCTGCAGCAGAGGCAGGTGGCAGTCGACGGCCTCACACGCGCGGCGCGGCGCCAGGACCCGGTGTTCGTGGCCCATCCGATCGTAGTCGACGACGAGTTGTACGGCGCGGCTGCGCTGGAAATCGAGGGCCGTTCGGACGCCGCAGTGCGCGAACTGGTGCAGCGCCTGGGCTGGGGCATCGGCTGGCTCGAGGCATTGGCGCGGCGCAAGACCTTCACCACCAAGGCGCGCTTGGTCACGGTGCTGGAACTGATCGCGACGGCGCTTTCGCATGAACGCTACCAGGCGGCGGCGACGGCGGTGGTGACCGAACTGGCCACCAGTTTCGGTTGCGAGCGGGTGGCCATCGGTTTCATGAAGGGGCGGCATATCATCGCAGGCGCCTTGTCGCACAGCGCCGCCTTCGGCAAGAAGACCAACCTGATCCGCGCCATCGAAGGCGCGATGGACGAGGCCGCCGACCAGATGGCCACGGTGCTGTTTCCGGCGCGCAAGGACGGCCCGTTCCAGGTCACGCGCGCCCATGCCGAACTGCAACAGCAACTCGGCGCCGGCTCGGTGTGCACGGTGCCACTGACGGCGGGCGGCAAGGTGCTGGGCGCCCTGGTGCTGGAATTGCCCACCGGCGCCGAATTCGACGCCCGCACCGTGGAACTGTGCGAGCATGTTGCGCTGCTGGTGGGCCCGGTGCTCGATGTCAAGCGCCGCGAGGACCGCTGGATCGGCCGCAAGCTCATCGACAGCGCGGCCACCCAGTTGCGTCACCTGTTCGGCCCGCGCCACTTCGCGCTAAAGCTGTGGGCTCTGCTGATCGCGCTGGTGGTGGCGTTCTTCTCGATTGTCGAGGGCGATTACATGATCACCGCCGACGCCAGCCTGGAGGGCAAGGTGCAGCGCGCGGTCACCGCCTCGCTGCAGGGTTATATCGTCGAAGCGCGCGCGCGCGCCGGCGACATCGTCAGGAAGGGCGATCTGCTCGCCACCCTGGACGATCGCGACCTGCGCCTGGAACGGCAGAAGCTGGTGAGCCAGGGGGCGCAGCAGGAAAGCGAACGGCGCCAGGCGATCGCCGAGGGCAACCGCGCGCGCGCCGGCATCCTCGACGCGCAGACCGGGCAGGTGCGCGCGCAGATGGCCCTGGTGGATGAGCAGATCGCGCGCACACGGCTGATCGCGCCGTTCGACGCCGTCATCGTCAAGGGCGACCTGAGCCAGTCGCTCGGCGCGGCCGTGGAGCGCGGCAACGTGCTGTTCGAACTCGCGCCGCTGGATACCTATCGCGTCATCATGAAGGTGGACGAACGCGACATCACGCGGGTGGCGGTGGGCCAGGGCGGCCGTCTCGCGCTCTCCAGCATGCCGCAGGAAGAGATCATGCTCACAGTCGAAAAGATCACGCCGGTCTCGGTGGTCGACCAGGGGCGCAACTTCTTTCGCGTCGAGGCGGTGGCTACGGGCGCGATCGAGAAACTGCGGCCGGGCATGGAGGGCGTGGGCAAGATCGACGTCGAGCGGCGCAAGCTGATCTGGATCTGGACCCACAAGCTGACCCACTGGGTGCGCATGTGGATCTGGTCCTGGTGGCCGTGAGGCGGGGCCGCTTGTGAGCGATACGCTCCTGAGCCCGTCGTGGTATCGCGTGGCCTCGCTCAAGCCGCGCATCCGCTCGCATGCCCGCATCCTGCGCCAGTCGTTCCGCGACCAGGTATGGTTCGTGTTGCAGGACCAGGCGGCGGAGCGCTCGCATCGTTTCACGCCGGCGGCGCATCATTTCATCGGCCTGATGGACGGCGAGCGCAGCGTGCAGCAGATCTGGGAAGCCGCCAGCGCCTACCTGGGCGACGGCGCACCCACGCAGGAAGAGGCGATCCGCCTGCTCGGGCAACTGCATGCCGCCGATGCGCTCCTGTGCGATGTGCCGCCCGACAGCATGGAGGTGTTCCGTCGCTTCGAGCGTCACGAGCGCATGCTGTGGAAGCGCCGCCTGTGGACCCCGCTGGCTTTGCGCTTCCCGCTGTTCGATCCGGACAAATTTCTTGAGCGCAGCATGCCGCTGGTGCAGCCGCTGTTCGGCTGGTTCGGCATCCTGCTGTGGCTGGCGGTAGTAGGCGCCGGCGCGGTGCTGGCGGTGTCGCACTGGACCGACCTGACCGAGAACATCACCGAGCGGGTGCTCGATCCCGCCAACCTGTTGTTGCTGTGGCTGGTGTACCCGCTGGTCAAGACCCTGCACGAACTGGGGCATGCCTATGCGACACGCAAGTGGGGCGGCGAGGTGCACGAGATCGGCCTGATGCTGCTGGTGTTTTCGCCCGTGCCTTATGTAGACGCCTCGTCCTCATGGGGGTTTCGCGACAAATCGAAGCGCATGCTCGTAGGCGCCGCCGGCATCGCCGTGGAGCTGTTTCTCGGTTCGCTGGCGCTGTTCACCTGGCTTGCGGTGGAGCCGGGCATGGTGCGCGCGGTGGCCTACAACGTGATGCTCATCAGCGGGGTATCGACGCTGCTTTTCAACGGCAATCCGCTGCTGCGCTTCGACGGCTACTACGTGCTGGCCGACGCCATCGAAATTCCCAACCTGGGCGCGCGCGCCAACCAGTACCTGGGCTACCTGTTCCAGCGCTACCTGCTGGGCAAGCGCGACGCCGAAAGCCCGGCCAACAACACCGGCGAGCGGGTCTGGATGGCAATCTACGGTGTCACCTCGTTCATCTACCGCATCTTCATTTCCTTTGTGATCATCCTTTTCATCGCCGGCAAGTTCTTCGTCGTCGGCATCGTGCTGGCGATCTGGGCCATTGCCACCCAGTTGGTGATGCCGGTGGGCAAGACGCTCGCCTTCCTCACCAGCAACCCGGGCTTGAAGCGCCAGCGCGGGCGCGCGCTGGCCACCAGCGTGGCGTTGTTGCTGGCAGCCGCGGCGCTGCTGTTTCTCGTGCCGTTTCCGCACTGGACCCGCGCCGAGGCGGTGGTGTGGGTGCCCGAAGAGTCGCAGGTGCGCGCCGGCGCCGAAGGGTTCATCACCGCGCTTATGGCGCCGGTCGACACCGAGGTGCGGCGCGGCCAGCCGCTGATGCGGGGCGAAGAACCCTTTCTCGCCACGCGCGTGGCGGTGCTGGAGGCGCTGATGAAGGAGCTCGCCGCCAAATACGACGCGCTCCTGCCGGTGGACCGGGTGCAGGCTGCGATGGTGCGTGAGGAGATGACCGCCGCACGCGCCAATCTCAAGCGCGCGCGCGAGCGCGAAGCCGAGTTGACCTTCCGCAGCCCGGCCAGTGGCCGCTTCATCGTGCCCAACGCGGTGGATCTGCCGGGCCGCTTCATCAACAAGGGCCAACTGGTCGGCTATGTGGTCGAGCCGCGCGAACTCATCGTGCGCGTGGCGCTGGTGCAGGACGACATCGCCCTGGTGCGCCAGAAAACGCGCAGGGTCGAGGTGATGCTGGCCGATTGGGGCGCCCGCCCGATCGAGGCGCACATTCGCCGCGAGGTGCCCGGGGCGTCGACACAATTGCCGACCGCGGCGCTGGGCAGCGCCGGCGGCGGGGCGATCGCGGTCGATCCGCGCGACAAGCAGGGCGTGACGACCGTAAAGCAGGTGTTCCAGCTGGACCTGGCGGTCCCCGCAGAGTTCCGCTCCGACTACCTGGGCTCGCGCGTGTATGTGCGCTTCGACCATGGCTTCGAGCCGGCCGGAATCCAGATGTATCGGGCCTTCCGGCGCCTGCTGTTGCGCCAGTTCAACGTCTGATGTCGACCACCACCACGCTGCGCCCGGGCATTGCGCTGGGGCCCTATCCGCAGCGCGAAGACCAGCGTGAGGGCTGGCTCGACCGCACTGCCGCCAGCCTGGGTGGTTTCATCCGCCAGCGTGCCTACGGACGCAGTCCGCGGCGCGGCGCGTTCGTAGCGCAGGTGAACACCGAAGGGCAGCGCCTGGCCGGGCTGACAGACCGCGAGATGCGCGACACCATTCCCGATCTCAGGCGGCGCCTGTACAGCGAAGGGCTGCTGGAACCGCTGGTGGCGCGCACCTTCGCCATCGTGCGCGAAATTTCCGGGCGCCGCCTCGGCATGCGTCCGTTCGACGTGCAGTTGCTGGGCGGCCGCGTCATGCTCGAAGGCAAGATCGCCGAGATGGAAACCGGCGAAGGCAAGACTCTCACCGCCACCTTGCCCGCCTGCGCGGCGGCGCTGGCCGGAATTCCGGTGCACATCGTCACCGTCAACGACTTTCTGGTGCTGCGCGACGCGGCGTGGATGGGCCCGATCTACAAGTTCCTGGGCTTGAGCGTCGGCACCATCACCGAAGGCATGGCGCCGGACGAGCGCCGCGCCGCCTATGCCTGCGACATCACCTACGGCACCAACAAGCAACTGGTGTTCGACTACCTCAAGGACCGCCTGCTGCTCGGCCGCGATGCCAGGCCCATGCACTTGAAGGTGGAAGGGCTGCATGCCGAGCATGCGCGGATGGACCGCGTGCTGCTGCGCGGCCTGTGCTTCGTGATCGTGGACGAAGCCGACAGCGTGCTGGTCGACGAGGCGCGCACGCCGCTCATCATCTCCAACCGCGGCGATTCGAGCCAGGAGGAGCAGCTCTACAACGAGGCCATCGCGATGGCGCGGCAGATGGAAACCGGCGCCGATTTCATCATCCGCCCGCGCGAGCACGACATTGAGCTCACCGAGCAGGGCAAGCGCCACGCCGCCCTTCTGGCCGAACCCTACGGCGGCGTGTGGATGGGCCCGCGCCGGCGCGAGGAACTGCTGCGCCGCGGGCTCTCGGCGCTCTACATGTTTCAGCGCGACAAGCAGTATCTGGTGCGTGCCGGCAAGGTGCAGATCGTCGACGAGTACACCGGCCGCGTGATGGCGGACCGCTCCTGGGAACGTGGCCTGCACCAGATGATCGAGGCCAAGGAAGGCTGCGCCATCACCGGCCAGCAGGAGACCCTGGCGCGCATCAGCTACCAGCGCTTTTTCCGCCGCTACCTGCGCGTGGCCGGCATGACCGGCACCGCGCGCGAAGTGGCGCGCGAGCTGTGGGCGGTGTATCACCTGCCGGTGGTCTCGATTCCCACCAACCGCCCGGTGCAAAGGAAGGGCCTGGCGGATGCGGTCTATGTCACCGCCTACGAAAAGTGGGCCGCCGTGGTCGACACCCTGCGCCGCCTGCATGCCGCAGGCCGGCCGGTGCTGGTGGGCACCAGTTCGGTGGCCGCTTCGGAACATCTGAGCGAGCTGCTGCACGCCACCGGCATGCCCCACCAGGTATTGAACGCGCGCCAGGACCAGGAAGAGGCCGAAGTCGTCGCGAAGGCAGGCGAGCGCGGGCGCATCACGGTGGCCACCAACATGGCCGGGCGCGGCACCGACATCCGCATCTCGCCCGACGTAGTCGAGCTGGGCGGGCTGCACGTGCTTGCCACCGTGCGCCATGATTCACGCCGCATCGACCGGCAATTGTTCGGCCGCTGCGGCCGCCAGGGCGACCCCGGCAGTTACCAGGTGATCGTCTCGCTGGAGGATGAGCTGTTCGTGCAATATGCCAAGGGTGTTGCCGCGCGGCTGAAGAAGCTTTCGCGTGCCAACGGCAAGCCCCTGCCGCAGTGGCTGGGCGCGCTCCTGGTCAGTCGTGCGCAAGCCGCCGCCGAGCGCCACCACGGGCGCATTCGCCGCGACCTTTTGCGCTCTGACGATCAACTGAGCGATTTGCTGGCGTTTACGGGGCGCGGCGAGTAACGGCTGCACGGGTGGCTGTACTGGCGATTACTGGCAAGGCGGCAGCGGGAAGTTTTGTCGGTGCATGCGCGCAAAAAGCGCTTGCATCAATGCGTCAAACACCGGGAAAATCGAGCAGGTCGGTCGTTGCCTGGATTGCAATGGGCTCGCGCGATACGCGTTCTTTTTTGAATCATGTGGTCCATGATAATTGTGCGAGCCTAATCGATACTCGGCTGCGACGTGTCGTGAAGCCCGAATCACCTGACTTTCCCTTTGGAATGATCGTGTAGCGGCGTGCTCGCCCGACTTGGAGGAGCCTTGATCTATCGACGCGACTGGCGGGAATACATCGCTGCGATCGGCTTCGCGGCTTCCCTGGGCCTGGTGGTCGGCCTCGCGGTAGGCGCCGCCATGATCAAGCCGCCGCTTGCGGGCGCGCTGTTTGGCGCGGTAAGCGGCGTGACTGAATTCGTCACCGGCATGGTGATGATCGGCGCCCTCCAAATCTTTTTACCGCGTACGGCCTTTGGGCGCCGACTGCTCGCGCGACCGTTCCTCGTAGTGGTGCTCGGCAAGGTCGTGGTTTATCTCGCGATCGCCGGCCTTGTGGTCGGCGGCCGGCTCGGGCCAAAAGTCGCGTTTGTGCTGGCGAGCCCGGAGCTGGCACCGCAATTGGCCGCACAGGTTGTTTCCGGCTTGCCACGCAATCTTCTCGTAGTGGTCGCCGCGCTAGTGACATTCCTGCTGGTGTTGTTACACCATTCCGTGCAAATTGTTGGCGACCGCAGCTTCCGTGACATCATGCGCGGCCGTTACCACCGGCCCCGTGTCGAGGAACGCTTCTTCCTTTTCATGGACGTGGTGGGTTCGACGCCGGTGGCCGAACGGTTGGGGCCGCTGGCGGTGCACCGATACCTGGATCGCGTATTCCAGGTCGCATCCGAAGCGGCGGATATGCAATACGGTGAAGTCCACCAGTATGTGGGCGACGAAATAGTGGTCACGTGGACGCTTGCGGAAGGGTGTCTCGACGCGCGGCCTCTTGCGTGCCTGTTCGCCGTCGAGGCGGCACTCGCCGCGCGGGCGCCCGAATTCGAGCGCGAATTCGGCACAGTGCCGAAGATCCGCGCCGCGTTGCACGCGGGCGAAGTTGTGACCGGTGAGATCGGCGGCAGCCGGCGCGCAATCGTGTTCCACGGCGACGTGATGAATACGACTTCGCGCATCGAGAACGCGACGCGCACTCTGGGGCACAACTACCTCGTTTCCGAAGATGCGCTTGCGCGCCTTGAAGACACCGGACGCTACGCCATGGAGGACCTTGGGGTCCAGCAGTTGCGCGGGCGTGCCAGCCCGATCCGCGTTTATGCGGTATACGCGGATCGGGCTCACTGCGCCCTGCGCGCCCGGACCACTGCCCACGGAAATCGCCAGAGCGGATAGTCGGCGGCAAGCGTTCCTTCGGCTTCTTCAAACGGTTCGATGCAGACGTCGACAAAACCTGTTGCCGCAAGTGCCGCCTCGAGATCGATGCGCGCCAGCGGCTCCATGAAGGGTTCGTTGTTGCGTCGCGCATGGCCGTAGTGGACGAACTGCGCGAAGGCGTCGCCGCGCGGTTGCACTTGCGGCAGGAAGTCGAGATGCACCATCCAGCCGCCCGGCGCGAACACGCGCGCGGCTTCGGCAAAGGTGGCCTCGACCGCCGGCGGCGGCAGTTCGTGCAGCAACATGGTGGAGGTCACGAGGTCGAAACCGGCGTCTGCCTGGCCGGTATGGCGGGCATCGGCCTGGGCATAGTCGGCATTGCCGAGGCCGGCAGCGCGATGCATGCTGGCCGCCAGTTTCAGGCAGGGTGCGGAAAGATCGATGGCCGTGACATGGGCTTGCGGAAAACGTGCGCACAGTGGACGAGTGCTTTTGCCGAAGCCGCAGCCGAAGTCGAGAATGTGGCGCGGCGTGCCGAGCCCGGCGATGAGGTTGGCCAGGCGTTCATGCAGGTCCTGAAGGTGCTGCCCGGCCAGGGGCGTCGTGCTGCGCGCGCCACGCTCGTAGACGAAGCCGGCGAGCGAGTCGCCAACCAGGCCGCCCGGATGCTGGTGGATGTCGACGCTGCGGTAATAGCGCGGCATTTCCAGGTCATGATCGAGCCGTACTTGCTGTGCTTCAAGTGCCGCTTCCAGACGCTCGCGGTCGCGCGCGACCCAGTGGGCGAGCCCGTAGCGGCCGGAATATTTCATGCGCTGCAGATGGCGTTCGAGCCAGGCATAGGAGTGATACAGGGTGGAGTGTTGCAGGCGCTGCGCAATCGCGTCGGGGTTGTCGATGGCGCCGGGCGTTGCCGCAACGGCCTCATGCTCCGCCCGCAGCGCAGGAAACATGACGGTGGTCCAGAAGGTCTTGGCGCCGAGCAAAAAGCTTTGTGCCGCCGCGAAGGAACGGTCGTCGCCGGCATGTTCGGGGAGGCTCACTTGAGAGTTCCCTTGCTGGCCTGCTGCCCGAGCAGGGGCTGCATCAGGTGGCGTACGAAGGCGTCGCGGTCGGCGCGAGCCTCTGCCATCTCTTCCGGGCCGGGTTCGGCGGCAAGCTGCCCGGGTTGCAGGGCGCCGTTCGCCGTCAGGGCGGCTTCGATGGCGCGCACCCGATCGCGCAACACATACACCTCGGTGGCCAGCGCCATCACCACGCCCAGGGCGCGATCCAGCGCGGGGTCGGGAAAAAAAGTCTGCTCGGGCAGAGGTGATTCGGCGGTGCGCATGAAAGCTCCGGAGGGTCAGGAGAACCTCGCAAATAGTCTAGCGCCTTCGCATTACACCCGCGCAGCCGGAGTGGCGCCACTCTAGTAATAGCGCCGAGCGCCAAGACTTGAATCCCAAGCGGCGAGACCTCCGCGTCATGCTTCTCCGGCTGCCGCCAAGGCGGCTGAAATGACGCCGGACGAAAGCCAAATTCCGTGTTCATGCATCAGTTGCGCGGCTTGTTTGATCACAACGGGAAAGCCACGCTTCTTCGCCTTGATCAGCATGCCGAGCGACCCGGTGATTTCGAGACCGGCGAGCCGGGCTACGCGCCGACCCACTGTTTCGTCAATACAGACCAACGGGATTTCCAGGTCAAGCGCGGTGGCGATCACTGCGGCTTCGCCGCGATCAAGGGCGTTGGCTAGGTAGACGGGGATAGAAGCCGGGGCAATGGGGGAGGTCGAGCCACTTCGCACCGGCTAGTTCCGCAACGCCCAATCCGGTTTGTCCGCCAGCGCGCACCTCTTCCGCGACTTCGAACGGCACGATCACTCGCCCATACAGAAAAGTGAGCGCATCGAAGCAATTCGCCGCGGCGAGCGAAATCAGGGG
>Ga0163154_10001975_pt1 | contig 30727 bp, 24 predicted proteins | sample OliLakLV19MP9P1_FD_148649 | JGI IMG/M metagenome (GOLD analysis project Ga0163154, IMG submission 148649) | Freshwater microbial mat bacterial communities from Lake Vanda, McMurdo Dry Valleys, Antarctica - Oligotrophic Lake LV.19.MP9.P1 | ecosystem: Environmental > Aquatic > Freshwater > Lake >... | reverse complement strand
ATCGGATGGCAAAGCGGTGCGACCGTCGCTTGTCCTGACAGACGACCCGCAGACCGATGAATCGGCACGCAGCCTGTCACAATGCGCCACGCGCGAGAAGCTTCTGGCCGGCGCGATTCTGGGCTTGGCTGGACCTGCCAACAAGATTGCGGGGTTGATGACGCTCACCGTCGTGCGACCGGATGACCTTGCGGATCGAATCCTCAACCGCGAGAAGCATCCGCAATGGCAAGGCGAGCGGACGAAGATGGTCTACGCCTTTCCGACCAACGAAGCACTGTGGTCGAGGTACGCGGAGCTGCGTGCGGACGGGTTGCGCAACGAGCGTGGCATTGTGGAGGCCACGGAGTTCTACCGCCAGAACCAATCCGCAATGGATGAAGGCGCAGTCATCGCATGGTCAGCACGATTCAATCACGACGAACTGTCGGCTGTCCAGCATGCGATGAATCTCAAGCTTCAGGACGAAGCGGCGTTCTGGGCTGAGTATCAGAATGAACCGTTGCCGGAGAAGACGGCCGACGACGAACTCCTGACCGCCGACCAGATCGCCAGCAAGACCAACGGTCTCAAGCGCGGCGATGTACCGATCGGCTGTACGCGGATGACAATGTTCATCGACGTTCAAGCGAAGGCGCTCTTTTGGCTCATCGTCGCGTGGGAGGACGACTTCACAGGCTACGTCATCGACTATGGCACATGGCCCGATCAGAAGCAGGCGTACTTCACGCTGCGCGAGGCCAGGCGGACACTGGCAATGGCCACGCCGCGCGCTGGGCAGGAGGGTGCAATCCGCGCGGGCCTCGACGGGCTGACGAACCACTACCTCAGGCGCAGTTGGCAACGAGACGACGGCGCGGAAGTGCGTATCGATCGCTGTGTGATCGATGCCAACTGGGGGCAATCGTCGGACGTGGTGTACGAGTTCTGCCGTCAATCATCGTTCGCTGCAATCGTCATGCCCAGCCACGGTCGATACGTTGGCGCTTCGGGCGTGCCCTTCGCGGAGTACAAGCGCAAGCCAGGTGAGCGCACCGGGTTGAACTGGCGCGTTCCGATCACGAAGGGCAAGCGCGCGCTGCGTCACATTCTGTTCGACACGAACTACTGGAAGTCGTTCGTTCATGAACGCCTCTCCGTGCCGATCGGCGATCCCGGCTGCCTGTCCTTGTTCGGACACAAGCCAGAGGAACACCGACTGTTGGCGGAACACCTGACCGCTGAGTACCGCGTGAGGACAGAAGGTCGCGGCCGCACCGTGGACGAGTGGAAGATCAAGGTCGAAGGCAACGACAACCACTGGCTGGACTGCCTTGTGGGCGCGGCCGTTGCCGCATCGATGCATGGCGCTGTGCTGTTCGGCACCGACGGCGCGTCATCAAAGCCGCGCCCGCGATTGAAACTGTCCGAGTTGCAGAGGCGGAAGCGATGAACACCGAACGCTCAACAGCCCCGAAGGAACCGGACCCGCGCGGATTGCAGTGCCCGAAGTGTGGCTGCGGTCACTTTCGTGTGGTCTACACACGGCCCGTGTGGGGCGGTCGCATCCGACGGCGACGCGAGTGCCGTCACTGCGGCAAACGGATCACGACGACGGAGCTTTCGACCGGTTGAATCCGGTCGAGGGTACACCGGTGGAACAATCCAATCGAAACCCGCCGTGCTGCGCGCAACGCTGCGCGCGACCGCGTAGGTATCCAGTAGACGCCCAGTTCGGGCGACCGTCACGAGTTTGATCACCCGCGACGCCTCTTTGGAACGTGCGCGCCCTGCAGGGCTGCATACCTCGCATGGCGCGTTTTCGTTGTCGCCCGATCTGGTCGTCGCTGGAAGCCAGCGATGCCTGACGATCTCGAACAGACCATTCGTGAGAACGCCCAAGGTCCGGCGAAGGCCGCAGGCGATTCCGGCAGCATGGAGCAGCATCCGCTCACCGAGCAGATCGCGGCTGATCGCTATCTCGCGTCGAAGAGCGCGGTGAAGGCTAAGGGCCTTGGAATCCGCATTTCCAAACTTGTTCCGCCGGGGGCCGCGTGACGTGATCCAGTGGTTGCGCAACATCGCGGGCAAGACTCCGAAGCCGAAACCAGCAAACCTGCGGAGGGCATTCGCCCCGGTGCGACCGGTGCGAGCCCGATTCGACTCGGCTGTGACCAATGACGAGAACCGTCGCCATTGGGCCAATGCCGACAGTCTGTCCGCCGACGCCGCAGCCAACTCCGATGTGCGTGCCATTCTTCGCAACCGCGCCCGCTACGAAGTGGCGAACAACTCATACGCCCGCGGGATCACGCTGACGCTTGCCAACGATGTGGTCGGCACCGGCCCGCGCCTGCAGATGCTCACCAACGATCCGGAGGCAAACGCTCGGATCGAGGACGAGTTCTCCGCGTGGATGATCGCAGCAGGCATCGCCGACAAACTTCGCACTCTCCGCATGGCCCGCGCCGAATCTGGCGAAGGCTTCGGCTTGCTGGCCCGTAACGATAAGATCGCCTCGTCGGTGACGCTCGACCTGCGGCTCATTGAAGCCGACCAGGTCTGCACGCCCGACATCTCGCTCTTCAGCGTCAACGCCGTGGACGGCATCGTATTCGACGAGTTCGGTAACCCGCTTGAGTATCACGTCCTCAAGGAACATCCCGGCTCAGACGTGTTCACGGCGCTCCGTGGCAACAACTACGACCGCATTCCAGCGGCGTCGATGATTCACTACTTCCGGGTCGATCGACCCGACCAGAGCCGTGGCATTCCCGACATCACTCCGGCGCTGCACCTGTTCGCCCAGCTGCGACGCTTCACGCTTGCGGTTCTAGGCGCGGCCGAAACCGCTGCTGATTTCGCAGGCGTTCTCTACACGGATGCGCCCGCCAACGGTGAACCCGATTCAGTCGAACCGATGGACACCATCGAACTCGAGGCGCGGGCGCTGGTCACGATGCCCGGCGGTTGGAAGATGGGACAGGTCCACGCCGAGCAGCCCTCGACCACCTACGCCGAGTTCAAGAAGGAAATCCTCAACGAGATCGCTCGCTGTCTGAACATGCCGTTCAACGTCGCGGCCGGAAACTCGTCGGGCTACAACTACGCTTCCGGTCGCCTCGACCACCAGACCTACTTCAAATCCATTCGCATCGACCAGTCGCAGATCGAGCGCGTCGTTCTCGACCGCATTCTGCGCGCATGGCTGGATGAAGCTGTGTTGATCGAGGGCCTGTTGCCGCAATGGATGCGCACCACGCGCATGGATAGTCGGCGTCTGCCGCACCAGTGGTTCTGGGATGGCCACGAACACGTTGACCCCGCCAAGGAAGCCACGGCGCAAGCAACGCGGCTCGCCAATCACACCACCACGCTCGCCAACGAATACGCCAAGCAGGGACGCGATTGGGAGGCCGAACTGCGCCAGCGCGCGGCCGAGGTCGCGCTCATGGAAGAACTCGGCCTGCCGCTCCCCGGCCCTGGAAACGCGCCGATCCCGCAACCCGAACCACCGGTCACGGAGGAAGCCCATGCCGAGTAAGCCTCGAACGCTGTCGATCTGCGCTGCCGTCACCGACTGGAACACAGTCGAAGCGACCGACGCCGCCGGTGGTGACAAGCCCGCGCTGCGACGCTTCAACATGACCGCCTACACCGGCGGTGCGATGGCGCTTGCCGGTTGGCCGCATCCGGTGGTCATCGATCTGGCGGGCCTGCAGGTGTCGGCCAAGGGCCGGCCCATTCTCAAGGACCACAATCGCAACCTCATCGTCGGCCACACCGATTCGATCGGCGTGATCGGCTCAACGCTGCAGGTCGCGGGTGTGATCTCGGGCGCAGGCCCGGTCGCTCGAGAGATCGTTGACAGCAGCCGCAACGGATTCCCTTGGCAGGCATCCATCGGCGCGATCGCCCAGCAAATCGAATTCGTCGCACGCAACAAGTCCGCCAGCGCCAACGGCCGCACATTCGACGGCCCTGTCCACATCGTCCGCAAGTCGGGCTTGGGCGAGGTCAGCTTCGTGGCGCTCGGCGCGGATGACAACACCTCGGCGCTGGTTGCCGCCACTGCCCCCGGAAATCGCAACTCCAAGGAACAGACCATGACGCTTGAACAATGGATCGAAGCCCAAGGCTTCGTGATCGCCGATCTCAACGACAACCAACGCGCCAGTCTGCAGTCGATGTACGACGCCGCACAAGAATCACCCGCGGGCGACGGGAAGGAAACCGTCGCCGCCCCGAACGGCACGATTGACGCGACTCAGGCTGTCGCGCAGTTGCGCACGGAACTCGCCGCCGAGGCCCAGCGCGTTTCCGCTGTCCGCAAAATCTGCGGAACGAATCAGGACATTGAGGCCAAGGCCATCGCCGAGGGCTGGGATGTCACCCGCACCGAACTGGAAGTGCTGCGTGCTGAGCGGCCGACATTCGGCGCTCCGGCCATCGGGCGTGGCAAGCAATCGCTCGATGTGAAGGTGCTTGAAGCCGCCGCGTGCATGTCGGCGGGTCTCGCCGAGGACAAACTCGTCAAGCAATATGGCGAACGCACGATGGACGCGGCCCAGCCGCTGCGGCACATCGGCATGCGTGAACTGGTCGCCACGTGCGCGCGGATGGAAGGCCATCACGTGCCGCCGGTGTTCGGTGATGGCACGGCCACGATTCGGGCCGGGTTCTCCACCATGTCGCTGCCGGGCATCATGGAGAATGTGATGAACAAGACGATGCTCGACGCATATCAGGTGTCGGAGATCGTCGCCTTCAGTCTCTGCCGCGCCGGTTCCGTGAGCGACTTCAAGGAGGTCACTCGCTACCGCCTGCTCGGCACCGGCGGCTTCGAGAAGGTCGCTCCCGATGGCGAACTCAAGCAAGGCAAGCTCGGTGAGCAGAAGTACACCAACAAGGCCGAGACCTATGGCCAAATGTTGATGCTGACCCGGCAGGACATCATCAACGATGACCTGCAGGCGTTCATGGACATTCCGCGCGAGATGGGCCGCAGCGGCGCTGAGTCAATCGATGACCTGTTCTTCACGCTGCTGCTGGCCAACCCCGGCAACTTCTTCTCGACCAACAACAAGAATTTTCTCTCCGGCGTGGACACCGCGTTCGGTCCCGATTCGCTGACGGCGGGCAAGACCCAGTTCCGCAAGCAGAAAGCCGGTCCCGGCACCGCCGCCAAGGACCAGAAGTCCATCAATATCCGGCCGGAGATTCTCTTTGTGCCGGTGGAGATCGAGACCGATGCCGAACTCCTGATCGGCGCGGCCCAGATCATGATCGACGGGTCCACCACCAAGACCAAGATGCCCACGGACAACCCGCACCGCAACAAGTACCAGGTCGTCTCCGCGCCGCATCTCTCGGACACCTTCTACACCGGCAACAGCGCCAAGGCGTGGTACCTCTTCGCCAACCCGAATGTGATCGCCGCGTTCGAGTTGGTGTTCCTCAACGGTCGTCGCGAGCCGGTGATCGAACGCGTGGAAGCGCCCGCCAACATGCTCGGCATGGGCTTCCGTGGCTACATCGATGTCGGCGTCAAGGAACAAGACCCGCGCGGCGCGGTGAAGGTCAAGGGCGAAGCGTAACCCCAGGAACAAAACACCCTCCAACACGAGGCTTACCTCATGGGTGAACTCCCATGAGCAAGAGCGAAGAGATAGGACCAGCAATGGCAAAAGCAACATTCGTACAAGAAGGCGAAGCAATCGACTACACCCCCGGCGCGGATGTTGGCGCGGGCGACATCGTCGTCCAGACCGACCTCATCGGCATCGCCAAGCGCGACATCAAGGCCAACGTGCTGGGCGCGCTGGCGATCACTGGCGTGTTCGACTTCCCGAAGGCCACGAGCGCCGGCTCGGCGATCGGCGCGGGCGTGAAGTTGTACTTCGACTCCGCAGCGCAGCTCGCCACGGCGACGGTCGGCACCAACAAACAGATCGGCAAGACCGTCGCTGCCGCCGTTGACGCGGACGCGACCGTGCGCGGATACCTGAGCCAATGAACCCGCCGATCACCACGCCCACCGACCTGCTCGAACGAGCGTCGAACTGGCTGGAGGACCAGCGCAAGCGACACACGTCGCGGCCGGTCACCTACCAGCGATCGCTGTGGACCAGCGCGCCGATCAATGCCACGGTCGGCAAGACGGTGTTTGAGCAGGCTGACGAGTTCGGCGTGGTGCAGAAGGTCGAGTCGCGGGATTACCTCATGCTGACCACTGACCTGGTGCTGAACAGCGAAGTCACGTTGCCGCAGCGCGGCGATCGCGTGCGCGAAACACAGGGCAGCAAGACCTTCACCTACGAGGTCGTCGCGCCCAACGGCGAGCCGGTGTTCCGCTACTCCGATCCGTATCGCAAGACCCTCCGTATTCACACCAAGCACACCAACACGGAGCAGCCACTGTAATGGCGGAGATCATCAAGATCGCCGATGCGGTGGTGTCCGACCTCAACGGCAACACCTTCACCGCGCAGTTCTCGGCCAAGCGGTTGTACCTGCCGCGCTTCGAGCTGAAGGACATGATCGCGTTGCACGTCTCGGTGGTGCCCAAGGCGACGGTGATCACGATCGCCGACCGGCGGCGGACGCAGCACGAACACACGATCGACATCGCGGTCCAGAAGCGGATCAACGCGGACATCGGCGTCAGCGCCTCGTTGGACCCGGAGACGGATGAACTCGATGGGTTGATGAATCTCGTGGAGTCGATCGCGGACCACCTGCGGTTCCGTCAACTGGAGGATTACCCCGACGCAGCGTGGGTGGGCTTGGCCAACGACCCCATCTATTCGGTCGAGCATCTGGAACAGATGCGGCAGTTCACCAGCCTCTTGTCGGTGACGTATCGCGTGCTGCGCGATGTGCAAGCCGTTGGTGGAGGGGGAACTGATCCGTGAAAAACCCCATCATCCGCAAGGTCGATCTCACCGCCACTTACACCCGGCTCTCAGCCACTCCACTGGTGGGCACGTTCTATGTGCGATGTCCGGCAGCGGCGGTGGGAATCTACTTGCGTTGCGATGACGGCGTCACCGATTTGCCGCTGGATCGCGGCGGGCAATGGATATTGGAAGGCTGGGACCTCTCAACCGTGTACGCCAAGGGTGGTTCGGGCGACTACCTCATCGTCATCGGAGTGACTCGCTGATGGTTGGCGTCAAGGTCACAACCCGTAGCGAGATGAAGAAGGTTCTGCGCGCCGCGCAGCGTTCAACCTTCGAGAACCTCGGCCACGCCGGCGCAGCGATCCGTCTGACGGCAACACGCAGCATTCGCCGCAGCAAGAAGCCTTCCGCCGCCGGATCGCCGCCCAACACGCGACGCGGCCAGATGCGCCGGGCGATCCGGTACGCCGTCGAGAAGAACCAGAATCGCGTGGTGATCGGCCCCGAGCATTCGGTCGTCGCCGATGCCGGACGCGCCCACGAGTTCGGCGGCTCATTCCGCCACGAGCATTACCAGCCTCGCCCGTTCATGGGACCGGCGCTGGAGAAGAACAAGGACCGCTTGCCCAAGTTGTGGGCGGGCTCGGTCCGCTGATCGGAGATTTCGCCAATGGCCATCAAACTCGGCATGCATGCCAAGCTGTACTACAAGACAGGCGGTGTCGGCGGCGGCGGATCGTGGACCGAACTGACCAACACCAAGGATGTCACGCTCAACCTCGAAGCGGGCGAAGCGGACGTGACCACCCGCGCCAACAACGGCTGGCGGGCCACGGTCGCCACGCTCCGCGAAGGCAGCGTCGAGTGGGAGATGGTGTGGAACACCTCCGATGCGGGTTTCACCGCCATCAAGAACGCCTACTTCAACGGCACGGCCATCGGTCTGGCGGTGCTGGACGGTGACATCACCAATGCCGCCAGCCAGGGGTTGGAAGCCGACTTCTCCATCACCAACTTCAGCCGCAGCGAACCGCTGGATGAAGCGATCACCGTGTCGGTCACGGCGAAACCCACCTACTCGGTGACCGCACCGGCGTGGGTTGGCACGTGATGAATCTCTTACGGAGACTGCATGAAGACCTTCAACGACAACGCTGGCCGCACCTGGACGATCACCATCAACGTGGACGCCATCAAGCGCGTCCGTGGGTTGCTTCAAGTCAACCTCCTCGATGTCATCGAGGGCAAGCTGATCGATCGGCTTATTGGCGATCCAGTGCTGCTGTGCGATGTGCTCTACGCGCTCGTCAAACCCGAGGCGGAAACGAAACAGATCACCGACGAGGATTTCGGCCGGGCGATGGCAGGCGACTCGATCGACCACGCGACCACGGCGCTCTTGGAGGAACTCGTGTCTTTTTTCCCGAGCCCGAGGGATCGGGCAAATCTCCAGCGAGTGCTGGAAGCGACGTGGCGAGTGATGGACAAGGCGAGGGACGTGATCGAGCAGCGGATCAGCAGCGGCGAGATCGACAAAATCGCCGAGCGCGCGCTGCAGACTGCGATGTCCTCATCTGGCGACTCGCCGGTGTCCTTGGAATCCACCCCGGCCCCCTGACGCTGCGTGAACTGCTGGCGATGGGCGAAGCGCGGCTGCAAAACGAATGGGCGCACACCTCGTCGCTGCTGGCCCTGATCGCCAACGTCAACCGCGACCCCAAGAAGGCCCGCGCGTTCAAGCCCGCGGACTTCAACCCGCACTCAAAGCCCGACCCTGACGCTCCGAAACCAATGGCTGACATCACCGTGCTGAAACAGATCTTCATCGATTCACAACCGCCGAAGGTGCAGAAGCAGTAGACGATGGCATCTGCCCGTGGCATCCGAGCCGGCGCGGCCTACGTTGAGCTCTATCTCAGCGACAGCCGCCTCGTGCGCGGATTGCAATCGGCTGAGAAGCGATTGAAAGCGTTCGGCGAAGGACTGCGCACCGTCGGCACGCGCATGGTCGCCATCGGCGCGGCGATCGCAGCACCATTGCTTGGTAGTGCGAAGGCGTTCGCCGACATGGGCAGCGCCCTGTTCGACATGAGCCAGCGCACCGGCATCTCCGTGGAGGCACTGTCGGAACTGGGATTCGCGGCCGAGCAATCAGGCACGGACCTGGCCACGATGGAAACGGGCATTCGCAAGATGCAGCGATCTGTGACGGACGCGGCACAAGGTTCGAAATCCGCCATCGATGCGCTGGACCTGCTCGGACTGACCATCGCGGACCTCCAAGGGTTGACACCCGAGCAGCAATTCAAACTGATCGCGGATCGCATCGCGAAGATCACCGATCCCACCAAGCGCGCAGCAGCGGCGATGGAATTATTTGGTCGCTCAGGCACGCAGCTGCTGCCCATGCTCTCCGGTGGTGTCAAGGGCATCGAAGCGTTGCAGGAACAGGCGCGACGACTGGGACTCACGATGTCAACAGACGACGCCAGGGCGGCGGAGGCATTCGGCGACACGCTGGATGTGCTTTGGAAGGTCATGAAGCGCATGACGTTCGCTGTGGGCGCTGCACTGGCTCCCATGCTCACCGACCTGGCCGAATCGATCACGCGCATCACCGTGCGCACCACGGCATGGCTATCCAAGAACAGGCAGGTCGTCGTCACCGTGCTCAAAGTCGCCGCAGCGGTCGTGGCCGGCGGAGTGGCGTTGCTGGCATTGGGCTGGATCGTCACAGCCACGGCGGCGGTGTTCGGTGCGATGGCGACGGTGATCACCGGCGTCGGTGCGGCAGTCGGCGTGCTGGGCACCATGATTGCGGCATTGCTGTCACCCATCGGGCTGGTGGTCGCGGCCATCGTTGGACTCGCCGCCTACTTTCTATATGCGACGGGCGCGGGCGGCACGGCCCTTCGTTGGCTGGGTGAGCAATTCAACACCCTCAAGGAAACTGCCACGGCGGCATTCAGTGGCATCGCCGACGCTCTGGCGGCGGGTGATATCGGTCTCGCCGCGAAGATCCTCTGGCTGACGCTGAAGATGGAGTTCGACAAGGGCGTCGCGGCTCTACAATCGGCGTGGCTGTCGTTCAAGCACTTCTTCATCGACATCGCCTACAAGGCGTTCTACGGCGCGCTGGCCGCTGTGCAGACTGCATGGCACGGCCTAGAAGTCGGGTGGATCGAGACCGTCGCGTTCCTCTCCAAGACCTGGATGAACTTCACGGCGGGATTCCAATCGGCGTGGGCAACGGCGCAGACATGGGTCGAGAAGCGCATCCACGATCTGTGGGGATTGATGGATGAGGGATACGACGCCGAGGCCGCGAAGCAGCTGGCTGACAGTGCGCTGTCGTTCGAGACCAGTCGCATCGAGCAGGAGCGCCAGCGGGCAATCGACGCTCGCGAGAAGAAGCGCCAGCGCGATCGCAACGAGTCCGCGGAACTGCACGAAGGCACGCTGGCCGTGATCGGCCAGGAATACGAAGACGCCCGCAAGGGACTCGAAGATGAATACCAGCGGAAGATCAGCCAGTCCGAGGCCGACCTCGCCAAGGCGCGACAGGAGTGGGAAGACGCCATCGCCGAAGCGGCCCGCCCCCGGACGGGCGAATCCGCCGGTGAAGTCGCAGGTAATCGTGCAGCGCCAGATGGACTTTTGGATGAACTCGAAGAACGACTTCGCGGCCTTGGTGATGTGATCCAGAAGGAATCGGTGCGTGGCACATTCAACGCCGCCGCGCTTCAGGGTTTGCAAACCGATGGCAAGTCCGAGGAACGAACCGCCAAGGCCACGGAACAAACCGCGCAGAACACACGCCGCATTCTCGACCATGTTCGCAACTCCAGTGGGCTGACGTTCGCCTGATATTCCCATGCCCGCCGCCGTAGAGGAAAAGTTTGGCAGTCCACGACTCGGCACGGAATCGGCCGAGTCGTACTGGATCATCACAGGTACCAACGATGAACTGGTTGCTAAGACCTCGTTCCTCGCGTTCCTTCCGACGGCCATCGACGGCTTGCCGTTCCAGAACGCCCACGTTGAACAGATCGCACCGCTGGTGTGGGATGGCACCGCCAACTACGGCAAGGCCCAACAGTCCGAGCCGCCGCAAACGGGCGATTCGGTTTTCAACTTCGACACCTCCGGCGGAACGCAGCACATCACGCAGAGCCTCGCAAACGTGGGCAACCATGCCCCGGCGGGCGTCACCGCGCCGGACTACAAGGGCGCAATCGGTGCAACGCACGATGGCGTCGAAGGCGTGGACATCACCGTGCCGGTCTACACCTTCTCCGAGACCCATTACCTCGCCCCGGCAGCCGTCACGCCCGGATACAAGGCGACGCTGTACTTCCTCACCGGGAAAGTGAACAACTCTGGATTCAAAGGCACTGCGGCTGGCGAGTGTCTATTCCTCGGCGCGACGGGTACGCGGCGCGGGACCGATGTTGATGATGACTGGGAGATCAACTTCCGTTTCGCAGCGAGTCCCAATCGCACCGGGATCGTCATCGGCACGATCACGGGCATCAACAAGAAGGGTTGGGAGTACCTATGGGTGCGCTACGAGGACATCGAAGATAACGATGCCAAGGTGCTGGTGAAGCGACCAGCATCGGTGCATATCGAGCGCGTCTATGAGTCCGGCGACTTCTCTGCACTGGGGATAGGCACATAATGGGCGACGCATTCCACAAGGTTCGATCTGGCGAGGCGCTGCGAATCCCGGCGCAGGCGTACAACGCCTTCATCGATTCGGCACGCTTCGTCCGCGGGTTGGAGCAAGACCTGGAGTTCAGCAAGGTCGGACTCAACCTTCGCCGCGTCCGTGTGAAGAACACCACGCGCGAGGATCGTGCGCGATTCCACGTGCTGGCCATCGACGATCCGTTGTTCACCCCCGGCGTCAATCTCGATGGTTTCCGCAACCAGACGGCATTCATCGGCGTCATTCCTGACAAGACCCTGCACCAAGGCCGGTTCGCCATCATGCTGGAACCTGCGGTTCACAACGCAATCGTCATCGCGCAGGTGACGGGCGTGTGCCCGGTCAAGATCAGCGTGACCGATGAGGATCACGCTTTTGCCGACATCAAGGATGGCTCGTGCGACACGCTGGAGTCAAGCCATCACGGCTCGGCCCGCATCCTGTGGAAGGAATCCGGCACCGGCAACAAGTGGGCGGTCGTGGCGCTCGGGATGCCCGCATCGATGGTGGTGCCCGCCAAGATCACCGGCGTGACCGGTGATGGCACTGGCGGCGTGGCAACCTACGACGCGGAGTCGTACCACGGTCCGAAGATCACCGTCGAGGGCGCAACCCCGGTCAACCGTCCCTTCGGTGATACAGACATCGAGCCCGCAGGCGCTGGTGATGAATGCCTGCTGTACTGCGCCGAGGATGGCACGGTCAGGCTTGTTCAACTCACCGAGAATGTGATCTTCGACTCGTGTTCTGACGAGCCGCCGCCGGTCGGGGCGTTTGTCGCGGAACGCAAGGATGACACCGCCACGGGATCGGGCGAGCAGTTGCTGTTCCGTGCCACGCTGCCCGAGGAACAGCTTGGTCTCAACCGTGGCGTGCGCTTCACCGCAGTGTTGCGCCGGACTGTGGGCGACGACGGTGCGACGTTCATCGCCAAGTACGGCGGGACGGCGTTCGCAACCATCGGCCCGATCAAGGCGTCGCCTCTCAAACTGACCGGCATGATCTGGGCGGACGGTGACACCGACGCCCAGCGCGGCAATCTCCAGGCATCCTCTGGTGAATTTGAGCAAGGCACCGCCGCCGAGGATTCAACGGAGCCGCAAGATCTCGACATCGTGCTGGTGCTGGACAACGCCGCCGACGAATACACCGCCGACTGGTTCTCCGTGGAGCTGATCGGATGAAACTCGTGCGCCGTGACAACAAGTGCCTTCGACGTAACGGAAAGTGCTTCCGTGATGACGAAGGTGTGGACTGTTGCTGCGATGGCCAACTCGGGGCCTGCTGCTATCCATATGGATCGTGCATCCCGGACATGACCGAAGAAGAGTGCCAGAAGAACGGCGGCACGTGGCAGGGCCCTGGAACGACCTGCGAACCCAACCCCTGTCCGATTGGCTGCTGTTTGCCGAATGGTACATGCGTGGACATGCCATTCGACCAGTGCACGGCGCTTGGCGGATCGATGAACGGACCGGCCTGCACGCAGCCGACGTGCTCGAACCACTGTCCGCCGGCCACGCCGCCACACAACTGCACCGGCTGCCCCGACATTATCGTGGCGTATGGCTATCTCCAAGTGAAGCCCGTCGTTTGCCGCCCGACGTTGCCTGCGTGCGCCGGTTTACCACCAATCGTGACATGCGAGGGCGAGGTCACTTACCCGATGCCGCGCGTTGGCTGCGGTTGGAACCTGCTCCAAGCGCAGGGCATCATGACCTGCGACGCCTGCCAGCCGCCCAATCCGAATACACCACGCATGAACCTGGCGGCGTCGGTGCGATGCACCACCAACGCACCGTCGTGGCCAAATCCAAGTTTCGAGGTGCAGGGGTACGTGTGGTCGGCCGGAACGTCCTTCGTCAACTGCACGTCAAACCCGACTATCGGTGAATGCGTCCACGTGTGCAAGGGCTGTGAGTTCTCCGGCGGCAACCCGGCGATCGATCTGCTCGTGGCGTACTTCCCTCCGTTCTGTCCACCACCCGCAGCGGGACTGAGCGGTTCCTATTCGTGGACCGGTCCGCATTGCAGGTGTCAGGGCTTCGACTGCGGCTGTCTAGGTGCGGGCACCTGCGAATGGGAAGGATCGGTGCAGGTCGGATGAAGAACGCGACACACGTCCAGATGCATCTCGGCAGCGGCAAGACGCCCGTGCCATGTCCATCATCGCGGCAGGACTCCAGCATGGTGGTGTCGTGCCAGCACGCGGAGAAATCGAAGGAACTCGAAGGCAAGACCGTCTCGCCCGGTTACTGCATGCTCCTGTGCAAGCACTACGATGGTCCGCACCGGACACCGGCGCTGATTCAGCAAGTCAGCGGTATCACCGTGAAGGGCGCGCCGATCATGAATCGCACGTCCGCCAATGGCAGTGCTGCACCGACGCCGCGCCCAACGCTCAAGCAGATCAAATCGTGGATGGCCGCCGAATGGTCATTGCTCAAGCAAGGCCCCGTGCCGCTTCCAGTGTTTGAGGAGCGCATGGCCCATTGCTCGGCGTGCCCGCACCGAATCGTCGATCGCACCGACGATCCCGGTTACTGCGACCAGTGCGGCTGCGGGTCAAACGACCGTGCTCGATTGGCCACGAAGCTGCACATGCCGAAAGCGACGTGCCCGATTGGACAGTGGGATCGGGCCAACGGCGAAGGACGGCAAGCATTGAAACGGGTGGGTGGCACTGCCGAACATGTGAAGGCCCAAGTTAGTCAGGCCGTGCGCTCGACTTGGAAGGCGGTTTCGACCTGATGAAGACACCCGAACCCATGGTCCGGCCAAGTCGTCTGCAAATAGTCTATCGCGTGAATGAGATTGACATGGCTATAACAGATGCTATACTGGCCATCAAATGGCACCAGCGTCTCCGATTCAAGTGGTTCCAACCGACTACGCAGGCCGGATCAAGGACTATCGCGCTCGCCTCGGCCTGACGCAGGTGGAGCTCGCAGCCCGGCTCGGGGTGTCGTTTGCCACGGTCAACAGGTGGGAGAACAGCCAAACGAAACCTTCCGCACTCGCATGGCAGCAGATTCTGCGCATGGATGAGGCTGATCCGACGGCCAGGGCCGACGACCCTTCCGACATCGAACTGCCCCTCATCGACTTCACATCGTCACCCACGGTCGTCCGTGTCCTGGCTGAAGGTGAGCGCCTGAGTTTCGGCCACATGTTCAATCCGGCGTTCGCCACGGAGATCTCGCAGATCGATCCACTTCCGCATCAGCGGATCGCCGTCTACGAGCACATGCTCAAACAGTTCCCGCTTCGCTTCCTGCTGGCCGATGACGCCGGCGCTGGCAAGACGATCATGTCGGGCCTCTACATCCGCGAGATGCGGGCACGGCGATTGATCAAGCGCGTGTTGATCGTTGCCCCAGCTGGCCTGATCGGGAATTGGCAGCGCGAACTCGCCACGCTCTTCAGCCTTCAGTTCCGAATCATCAGCGGTGCCGATGCGAAGAACACGAATCCGTTCATCGGCGACGACAGCAACTGTCTGATCGTCAGCGTGGACACGCTGGCCGGGCCGAAGGTGTTTGCGCGACTCAAAGAGCCTGGCGTCATCCCCTACGACCTCGTGATCTTCGATGAGGCGCACAAACTCTCTGCCAACCGTGGCACCGATCTGCGTGTAACCAGAACAGATCGATACAAACTCGCTGAGGCGTTGGCCGGTGTCGGCGGGCTCGATCCATCGTGGACGCTCCCGTGGGCGGCTCACCACCTGCTGCTGCTGACCGCGACACCCCATCAGGGCAAGGACTATCCGTACTACGCGCTGTGGCGACTTCTTGAACCAGAAGTGCTCTCCACGCCTGACGCACTCGACGAGTACCCAGCCGAACGCCGCGCCGCGCACTTTATTCGCCGAACCAAAGAGGAGATGGTTCACCTCAACGGCAAGCCGCTGTATCCGAAGCGCATCGCCGACACGCTCGGCTATGACCTCACGCAGGGACCGGTGAGCGAGAGGGAGCTGTACGACCAGACGACGGAATACATGCGGCTGGTCTACAACCGCGCCAAGATGCTGAATCAATCGGCCGCACGACTTGCCATGAGCGTGCTGCAGCGTCGCCTTGCCAGTTCGACTTATGCGCTCCTGCGATCGTTCGAGCGCCGCATTGAAAAGTTGGACGAAGTCATCCGGCAGGTGCAGGAGGGCAAACTCACCCAAGAGCAGCTCATCGTGCTTCAGCGTCGCCTTGAAAACGAGGAACCCGACCTCTTCGAGGCGATGACCGCCGACGAGGAAGAAGGCAGCAACGGCCGCGAACAAAGTGAGATCGCAGAGGATGACTTGCTCAAAGGCGTCATCACCGCGTCGATCCCCGACCTCATCGCCGAACGTGAAGAGGTGGTGAAACTCCGCGACTTGGCGCGCAAGGTGCATGCCCTCGGCGCGGAATCGAAGTTCGACAAGCTCCGCGAAGTCCTCACCGATCCGCGATTCGTGGGTGAGAAGTTCATTGTCTTCACCGAACACCGCGACACGCTCAACTACCTCGTGCAGCGTCTCAACGGCATGGGTTACACCGGGCAGATCGCGCAAATCCACGGCGGGATGCACTACACCGAACGCCAAGACCAGGTCGAGCGGTTCCGGCTCAAGCAAGACGAAGGCGGCGCTCGGTTCATGATCTGCACCGACGCCGCAGCCGAAGGCATCAACCTCCAGTTCTGCTGGATCATGATCAACTTCGATGTGCCGTGGAACCCGGCGCGTCTCGAACAACGCATGGGCCGCATTCACCGCTACGGCCAGCAGCACGACCCGGTGCAGATCGTCAACCTTGTCGCACCTGAGACGCGCGAGGGGATGGTCATCCAGACGCTTCTCACCAAGCTCGAAACCATTCGCAAGCGCCTGGGAACCGAAAAGGTCTACGACTGCATCGGTCGGCTATTCGAGGGCGTGTCGCTCCGAGACTACATGCAGCAAGCCGTGATGGAGGGCACCGACGCCGTCAACCGCGACATCGAAGGCCGGCTTACACAGGAGCAAGTTGAAGCGCTGTCCGCAAAAGAGAAAATGCTATTCGGTGATGGCGGCGACGTGAAGCGGGAACTGCCGCGCCTGCGCGAGGACATCCAGCAGGAAGCCTACTGCAAACTTCTGCCCGGCTACGTCCGCCACTACATCGAGAACGCCGCGCCGCTGCTCGGAATCGAAATCGATGGCGACTTCAACGGATGCTTCTCGATGCACCCGGCCAAGAATGGCGCTGTCGATCCGTTGCTGCACACGGTCGAACTCTACCCGGAGAAACAGCGCAACTGCCTCACCGTCATTCGTCCGGAATCCAAAGGCACGGCCATCTGGATTCATCCCGGCGAGCCTGTGTTCGAGCGATTCCGCGCCCTCGTCAGCGATCGGCTTGGCGATCAGGCGCTCCGTGGCGCGGTTTTCGTCGATCCCACAACAGAGCGGCCGTACCTGTTCCATCTTGCGCTGGTCAGTGTGGTACGGCAGGGTGATCCCGAACTGCCCGACCTTGCAAGCACCGCAACGCTCGACTGCCGTCTCGTCGGCGTCAAACAGTTTGAAGGTGCCGATGTATCGCTGTGCCCGGTGGAACACTTGCTCCTGCTCAAGGGCGGCGTCGGTCTGCCGTCAGGCGCACAGCGTCTTGCCGTGAGCGCCGAGAAACTCAAGGATCAGGCCGAGGCATTCATGACTGAGCGCGTTGGTCGCGGCATGGCCGTGGAGCGACGCGATGCCCTCATCGCCTCCATTCCCGAACGCGAGCAACTGACCATGCGTGGCTTCGACTATCAGGAAGCCGAACTCGCCGCCGCTCGTTTCAAGCAATCTGACAAGGCCCGCGCTGGCAACGCCGCCGCCGTCAAGGCGCTCAAGGACATCAAGGAACACCAGCGGTCGCTGGCGCAGCGCCGTGCGATCGCGTTGGCGACCATCCGTCGCGAGCCGGACCTGATCGCGCCCGGCGGTGTGACGTTCCTCGCCCACGCCCTCGTCGTTCCCTCCACCGATCCGGATGATCTGGAGCAGCACGATGCCGAGGTCGAGAAGGTGGCAATGGACCTCGCCGCCGCATTCGAGGAAGCGGCCGGCGCGGTCGTGAAATTCGTCCATACGCCCCAACTCGCTCGTGCCGCTGGTCTCTCGGACAACCCCGGCTTCGATGTGCTGTCCGTTCGACCCAACGGCGAGCGCCGCGCCATCGAGGTGAAGGGCCGCGCGGCATCGGGTGACGTGGAGGTCAGTGCCAACGAATGGGCGCGAGCAGCGAACCTGCGCTCCGGCTACTGGCTGTACGCCGTGTATGACTGCGCGACGCCATCGCCACGGCTGGCTCGCGTACAAGACCCGTTTGGCAGTCTGCTCGCGAAGGCGAAGGGCAGCGTGCTTATTGGAATCAGCCAACTCATTGCGGCATCAGAGGATTGAACTTGCGTACTCTATCTGACCTTGAAAAGGACATTCTCGACGACCAGGACCGCGTGCTTTTCCATGAGGCCGTGATGTCTGCGGGTTGTAACGCGCGCCGCGGCGCTTACATCCTGATCTGGATCAGTTGCGCAGAGTCGCTGAAGCGGCGATTCGCAGAGGTGAGTAGCCGGGACGGCGTCGCCAAGCATGTTTCGGGAGAGATTGAACGCAAAGAGAAGGCGCATGCTGCGATCGATGTCTACGTTCTGGATGAATCTCGAAAATATGGCTTCATAGACGATCCTGGCCATGCACGACTGAGTCATATTTACGAGATGCGTTGCGTCTACGGGCACCCATACGAGCTGCAGCCATCTGAGGAGGACTTGGTCGCCGCGGGAGCAGCCGTTTCAGAGTTGGTCCTACATCAACCACTGCTCCTACGCCACGGATACCTTCAAGAACAGGTCCGGTTGCTGACGACTGATCTAGCGTTTCTCGACGATCAAATGGATGCTGTTGCTGAATACGCCAAGGAAGTGGCTGTCCGCACTGATCCGGAGTTGATCGAGTGGTTCATCGAGAAACTGTGGAGCGCGGCCGAGAAGCTGATTGCTGACAAAACTCAACATCGTTATGCACTGCGCGTGGTTTGGTTCTCAAGTGCGTTCTTGCACGCAACGTCATTCGATCTGAGTGCCCACGATGTTCGTCCAATCCTGTCCGCATTTCCAATGGTTGGGTCTTCGTCACTGTCCCATACCGCGCTGTTCCCAAAACTGCCCGCTCATGCTCAGGACATCGTCGTCGGTAATCTGATTGGGCGGGTGAAGACTACCGCCGCGGGGGCGGTACGCTTGCAGGCGTTGGATGAAGTAGAATTACTCACGGTCCGTCACCGTGAACGATTCGCTGAAGCTCTTGCCGGGGTGACATACTCCGTTCTGGCGGAGGCCGGTATTCACGTGCGCTACTTTGCCGAGCGATTGATTGCGGACATGAAATCGCACAGTTGGTACACCCAAAATCCTGCCATTGATGCGCTGTTCAGTGCTGGGCCAGCACAGATCAATGGGCTCAATGACGATTTGCAGAAGCAACTCGGTAACAACCTGCTTCAGTGCGCAGAAGGCACGGCGGGCTCGGCTGCAAATTTCATGGAATCGCTGGCAGAAATGAAAGCCGAGTGGCCGGCTGTGTTTGTGGAAGGGATTGTCAGCGAGTGTTTTGTGAACGATGACAATGCGGTTCGCTTCAAGATTCGCGCGATGAAGGAAGCATTGTTGTCGCTTGCCGTACTGGATGAACCAAGGCGTCTGACAATCGTTGATTCCATTCAGGAGCGCATGGCAGGTGGAACTCCGAAATCTCCACATCGATTTGAAGATTCCAAGCCGGAGGCTATCGCAGCAATAAATGCAGCGATGAGCGCAAAACCCGACGAGCTGGAAGTGCTTGGCTCATTAAGAGCCACGATTGAAGGGATCACCGTCGAGGAGGACAACGTTGTCTGATTTCCCCCGTCTCATCGAACACGCGTTTCCGTTGAAGCAGACCTCGCTGGACTCTGTCCACGAAAAGAACGTCCGCCACGGGCATATCTCCACGCTGCACATCTGGCCGGCGCGGCGTCCGCTCGCCGCGTGCCGGGCGGCGCTGATCGCCACGTTGCTGCCTGATCCGGGCACGCCCGAAGGCCGCAAGGAACTGTGCGAGAAGATCGCGGGCCGCGTGGTCAAGCGCACAGAGAAGAAGAAGATGCCCAACGGTCAGACGGTCGAACGCATCAAGGAGGAAACCGAAGGCGGCATCCTGCACTGGGGGCGTGAAACCGAGAACGCCGAGACGCTTGAATGGTTCCGTCAGGAAATCCGCAAAGCCTATGGCGGGCGCGCACCGAAGGTGCTCGACCCATTTGCGGGCGGCGGCGCGATCCCGCTTGAAGCCATGCGCCTGGGGTGCGAAGCAACTGCCGTGGACATCAACCCCGTCGCGTGGTTCATCCTCAAGTGCACGCTGGAATATCCGCAGAAACTCGCGGGGCAGATGCGCCCGCTGCCGGAGTTCATCCTGCACAGCGATGCTTTCATGGCCGAGTTCTTCAAGAAGGCCAAGGGGTACAGCAAGGCCGAGATCAACGCTGCGATGAAGCGGCTGCACAATGGGTCCAAGCGAAAGTCCAAACCCGGCAAGATGGAACAGAGTGGTTTGGCGTTCGGATCAATCGAAGGTGCCGACAACGACGAACTCAACGCCGATCTCGCCTGGCATGTGCGCGCGTGGGGTCAGTGGGTGCTCGACCGCGCCCGGCGTGACCTCGCGCAGTACTACCCAACCTACGCCGACTTCGAGCCGCTGAAAGGTGACCACGTCGCGTATGAGCGGCAGCCGATGCGACTCGTGGCTTTGAAGGACGATGGCACAGCTGACATTGATGCGTTGAACAGGGAGTTCACCGAGGAATACTTGGAGCAGAAGAGCCAGCCTCGTTGGGTCGCCAAGCCGACGGTCGCGTATCTGTGGGCGCGCACGGTGACGTGCAAGAACTGCCGCGCGACCGTGCCGCTGCTCAAAACGCGTTGGCTGTGCAAGAAATCGAACAAACGTGTGCTGCTGACTATGGAAGTCGTGCGTCCCGGTGTCGATGACGCGACGCGCGGTGCGCGTTCGCCAGAGGAGGCGTTGCGGCGATACACCACAGCCGCGCCCTCAGATCAGCCCGCTTTGGTGCGTTTCGGTGTTGAAACTAACGTACCTGCTCAAGGCGGCAATGCAGCGCAGAAGCGCGAGCACGACAAGCGAATTGGCGCGGGAACGATGAGTCGCGCCGGTGTCAAGTGCCCGTGTTGTCCAGCCATCATGACGATGGAGGACATTCGGGTTGAAGGCAAGGCGGGCAAGCTTGGGAGCGTGATGACAGCCGTGGTGATCGATACGTCTGACAGCAAGGACTATCGTGCGCCAACTGAGCATGAACTATCCGCTGCGACGATAGTCGAATCCCGAGTGCAAGAAGCTTTTGCTGGAGTGCCATTCGGATTACCCGATGAACCCACTCCCGCCGGCGGTGGCAGCGGTGCAGGCCGGGCGTTCAGCGTCCAGGGCTATGGCTTGATGAAATGGCGTGATTTATTCACCCCCCGTCAGCTCACTACTTTGGGCACGTTCGTCGCTGCGACACGGGCGGCGCGCGTCGAAATGGTGGATCAGCAATGCTCGCTAGAGTGGATCGAGAGCGTGTTTGCGGGCCTTACCATTGGTGTGGACAGGATCGTCGATCGCCAATCCATGATCTGCCGATGGGACATGGGTTATACAAAACTTCAAGGGACATTCACACGATTCGCACTTCCCATCACATGGGATTACTGCGAAGGCAATCCGTTTTCGGATACGACTGGCAACTATGCGGCGAACCTGGAGTGGGTATCACGATACTGGGAGCATGCCATGCTTGCCGCGTCGAACGCTCCACGCCCTGTTGTCAGGCAGCAAAGTGCAATCGAGCGGTACGAAGGCGATCTGGACGCCATCGTCACGGACCCTCCATATTACGACGCGATCCCGTACTCCGATCTGATGGATTTTTTCTATGTCTGGCTAAGGCGCACACTCCGTGGTGCCTCCCCCGGCATTGACTCCGGCTTCAACAATGCCTTGTCTCCCAAGTGGGATCATGAAAAAAACGATGGAGAGCTCATTGACGATTCAAGCCGCCATGAGCGCAATGCGTCCAAGAGCAAACAAGTTTACGAAGATGGCATGGCGCGAGTATTTGAGTCATGCTGGAAGGCACTCAAACCTGAAGGGCGATTGGTAATTGTCTTCGCAAACAAGCAGCCGGATGCTTGGGAGACGTTGGTGTCAGCAATCATTCGGGCAGGATTTGTTGTCGATGGAAGTTGGCCTATTCAAACAGAGATGGGCAATCGAATGCGAGCTCTCGTCGGCGCTGCCCTCGCTTCATCCGTGTGGCTCGTCTGTAAGAAGCGCGCCGCGATTGCCAAGCCCGGTTGGGACAACAACGTGCTGGAGGAGATGCGGGAGAAGATCGCGATCAATTTGCGAGAATTCTGGGATGCTGGGATTCGTGGACCGGACTTCGTTTGGGCTGCCACTGGCCCTGCGATGGAAGCATTCAGCAAGCATCCTGTCGTCCGCAAAGCCAACGAGCCTAACGCCACGATGAGCGTCGGCGAGTTCCTCAACCATGTCCGTCGCATGGTGGTGGACTACATCGTTGGGCAGGTGCTCACCGGCGAGAAGGGTGCGGACATGGCGGCGGCGGATCGCCTCGACGAGGTGACAGCCTATTACCTGCTACACCGACACGACTTCGGCATGGACGATGCGCCCGTTGGCGCGTGCATTCTCTACGCCACGGCGTGCGGCCTCACCGATTCGGACCTCGAACGCACGTGGGACATTCTTGCATCCAGCGGCACAGATGACGCTGATGAGACTGACGCCCAAGAAGGAGATGAGGGTGAATCGGATGCCGAACCGGAAGATTCCGGCAGCGGTGGCAGCAAGGTGAAATTGAAGGAATGGAGCAAGCGACGCGGCAAGAGCCTGGGCTTCGAAGCGCCGGAGGGCAAGGCCGTGCCGCTGATCGATCGCATCCATCGCGTGATGCATCTGTGGAAGGATGGTGACCTTCACAAGGTGGATGAGTATCTCGACACGCACGCGCTGCGCAAGCACGAACTGTTCAAGCGCGTGGTGCAGTCGTTGATCGAACTTTCCAGCAACAGCGAGCGCAGCACGCTGGAGAGCATCAGCAACCACATCGGCGCGAAGGGCGCGGTGAAGGATCGCGGCCCGATGCTGATCGAGTTGCCAGATGAAGAAGCTGTGATGAAGGAATAGACGCCCGCGCGCCCTGACGCAGGCGTCGGGCCGGTCCTCTCGGAGCGGCGGGGTGTATGTGGAACGGCAAGTGATCGTAGATCGCAAGACAACAGCAAGGACAACAACATGGCAAAGCAACCCTGGAAACCCTGGCACGAGGTCGTGAAACTGCGGGACGACCTGCGCTCCGGCGATCTGCCCCTGCACCTTTTCGCTGCCGACCTCTATGAGGTCATGATGCAGAACGGCAAGCGGCCGATCTACGAGAAGCCGGAGGAGTTCTTCGCGCTCACGTTCCCAACACACAACCTGCGGCAACTCGTGCGTGATGTGGTGCTGCGCCTGGCGGGCAAGAACGACAAAGCTGTGCGGCAGCTCGAACTGACCTATGGCGGCGGCAAGACGCACACGCTGATCACGCTGCGGCACATGGCGTTCGATCCCGATGCGCTGCCAGACTTGTTAGCCGTGGATGAGTTCATACAGACGATCGGCATCAAGCCGCCGAAGGCGCGCGTGGCGGCGTTGTGCTTCGACACACTCGACGTGGAAAAAGGCATGGATGTTCGCTCGCCGGATGGCAAGGTCCGACGACTCAAGCACCCGTGGAGCGTGCTGGCATTCCAGATCGCGGGCGACGACGGGCTGAAGTTGCTGCACGCCGATGGCAAAGCCGAGGAGCGCGAGTCTGCGCCGGCGGAGAACACGCTTACCGATCTGCTCGAACTGCCCGCGAAGGAAAACCTTGGCACGCTCATTCTCATCGATGAAGTGCTGATGTACGCGCGAGAGAAGGTGGCGCAGGACAGGAACTGGCGGGATCGAATCATCAACTTCTTCCAGTACCTGACGCAGGCCGCAACGAAGGTGAATCGATGCTGCATCGTCGCGTCGCTGCTGGCGACTGATCCCAAGAAGTCAGGCGACGAGTTCGGGCGGCAGTTGCTGGGCGACCTGTACGACATCTTCCGCCGCGAGAAGGAGGAAGGCGTTGAGCCGGTTGTGAAGGAGGATGTGGCCGAGGTTCTGCGCCGGCGATTCTTCACCGCCGAGTCGATCAAGGAGCCGGATGCATTCAGGCAGCATGTCATCGCGGCGCTGAAGGGGATTCAGGGCGTCGATGAACAGACGTCGAAGCAAGGCCAGGCGGCGGAAGAACGTTACCTCCGGAGTTTCCCATTTCATCCCGACCTGACCGAAGTGTTCTACGGCAAGTGGACGCAGTTGGCGCGGTTCCAGCGGACGCGAGGCGTGCTGCGCACGTTTGCCCTTGCGTTGCGCGAAGCCGAACGATGGGACACGCTCCCATTGATTGGTCCTGCGGTGTTCCTGAACGCGCCCGGACAAGATGGGTTGTCGGAAGCGTTGCGTGAATTGGTCACGGTCGCGGACACCGAAGAGAACGAAGGACGAAAGCAGGCATGGACGGGCATCCTCGACACAGAGTTGGCGCGTGCTCGGCAAATCCAGGACGAGTCAGTCGGTCTGCGCATGCGCGAGATCGAGCAGGCGGTGATGGCGACGTTCCTGCACTCGCAGCCGATCGGCCAGAGCGCCAAGACGCGCGATCTGTTGCTGCTCATCGGCGCGAGTCGCCCTGACAGGATCGAACTGGAGAAGGGACTGATCCGCTGGTCGCGGAGCAGTTACTGGTTGGATGACACACATCTGCCCGACAAGGACGACCAGCTTCCCGGCACGTGGCGATTGGGCAATCGGCCAAACCTGAACCAGATGCAGGCGGCGGCGGCGGCACAGATCTCGGCCGATGTGGTGAAGGCCCGCTTGGTGGACGACATTGGGAAAACCAAGCAACTGACGGCTGGGGCGTCCGGGCACGGCGTGCGCGTCCACACATTGCCGACCAAACCGAAGGATGTTGAGGACGACGGGTTGTTCCACTATGCGGTGCTGCCTCCCAGCGCCGCCTCGGACTCGGGCAAACCCAGCGCGGAAGCCAAGCGATTCTTGGATGAGACGACGGGGCCGGAGAAGCCTCGCGTATTCCGCAATACGGTTCTGCTGCTTGCGCCATCGCGGGATGGGTTGGATGTGGCGCAGGCGCGGGTGCGGGACTTTCTCGCGTGGGAGAAGGTGTTGGATGACCTCACTCCGAAGACTGAGGACGATCGCGACAAGAAGGCATCGATTGATGCGGCTCGCCTGCAGACGCTGAAGATCAATATCGACAAAGCGAAGGCGAAGGTGCCTGAAGCGATTCGGCAAGCGTACTGCATCGTCGTCACCGTCTCTGACAAGGATGATGTCCACGCCTTTCAGATCAAGGTCGTGGATGAAGCGCACTTTGAGACAATCAAGCGTGACACTCGATCGCGCGTGCAAGACACGGCGATCACAGCCGAGGCGCTGTTGCCTGGCGGACCGTACAGCCTGTGGAAGGGAGATGAGAAGAGTCGGCGGGTAAAGGATCTCGCGGGAGCGTTTGCGCAGTTTCCGCACCTGCCAAAGATGCTGAAGTCGCAGGCCATCGTTGAAACGCTGGTCGATGGGTGCATGCAGGGCACGTTCGTGCTGAAACTGACGCGGCCGGATCGGACGTTCCGCACATGGTGGCGTGCGAAGCCGGATGAGGCCGCACTCCGTGATCCTGCGTTGGAACTGGTGTTGCCCGAGGCAGCGGAACTCGGCGAGATCGATGCTGACCTTCTCGTCCCCAAGTTGCTGCCGGAACTTTGGGTGGGCGAAGAGATCACCGCCCAAAATGTGCATGACTACTTCAACGGGTCCAAGGTGGTGCAGGTGGACAAGGGTGGCTTCACCGAGCCGTCGCCCGTCCCCAAGGCGAGTGCCGACGTGGTGAATGAAGCGATCGCGGGCGCTGTGGCTGCAGGCGGCGTGTGGCTGCTCTCCGGCCCGGCCAGTCTGCTCGCGGAGCCGATTCCTGCTGGTGTTCTCACTCCCCATTCGAGACTGCATGTCCCGCCCGCGGCGATTTCGGCCGCTGCGATCCTGCCGGAGAACCTGCCGCACGCTTGGAAGGATGGTGGAACAACGGCGCTCGCGATTGCCACGGCGTTGTCGCAGCAGGCGGGCGACACGCTGCCGTGGAAGACAGTACGCGATGTGATCGGAGGATCGTTACAGGCGCGGTTCATCGCGCTGTCCGATGACTCAGCGCCGTGGCCATGCGACTTCCCTGCGGCGAATACAATCAAGCTCAGGGTTGGGACAAGTTCGTCAGCCACGGGTGGTGGGACCGGCGGAACTGGTGGTCCCGTTTCGCCGCGTATTCGTGTCGCAGCGGCCGAGTTCGAGCCGTCGCAGATTCAGGATCTCGGAGATGTGATTCCGGCACTGCTGGAAATCAAAGCGAGGGAGAATCTTGCCATGCGCTTCCATCTTCGATTGGAGATCGGTGATGGCTCGACCGTCCCCAGCGACAAAGTGGTAAGCGACCTCAACGAGATTCTGAAGGACATGGGTTCGGATTTTCACGTCATCTGACTTGGACCCTTTAGCCGCACATGCCATCGACCACACCCATAACACGCCGCCGAATAAGCCAACGCTACCGGCGTTGCCCGATTGACTGCCCGATGTACTTGGACAACGCAATCGCCACGCTCAGCGATTTCTTTGCGGTGTTTCATTCACTTCTGGAGCCCAAGAAGGTGTTCTGGTTTCGCGGTCATCCGAAGTTGGACTACAAGCTGGCACCGTCCGCGCTGCGATATGACGACATTTCGCAGCGCAACAGCGCGCTGGGCCTCGTTGCTGATATGAAGCGGTTCTTGGAGATGAAGCTTGAGCGCCCACCGATGGCCGATGACCACCTTGGATGGATGCAAGTCGCTCAGCACTATGGCCTTCCTACTCGCCTGCTCGATTGGACACAAAATGCCGCCGTCGCGCTCTTTTTCGCGTGCTGCAAAGAGCCAGACGAAGACGGACTGGTTGTGATATTGAATCCAATCGAGCTCAACCAGAGTGTTGATCCCAGTGCGCCGCGTATCTTCAACGCGCAGAAGGACGGCAAAGTGATCGCGCCGTATTTTGCACTTGAAGGCAATCTTGATGGACGCGGAAAGCGGACGATCGCGATCAACCCGACGTGGAACACAGAACGAATAGCCATGCAGCAAGGCGCATTTACGCTGCATGGATCGCGCAAGTTCGAGCTTGACCGACGCCAAGCAAGTTCTCTCCTGTACGTTCCAATCCTGCGAGAGCACAAGGATTCACTTGCCAATGAACTCGAACGAGTTGGCATTGGTGAAATGTTCATTTTCCCCGAGCCGGAGCACGTATGCGCGCATCTACGGCGAACAGCAAGATTATGAGGTGACAAATGGCAGATCATGTTCCAATCATTTCTGGCGAGGATGGCGGTAAACTCGTCAAGAACGTGTATCCGGACTCCGACTACATCAGGGTGCCGATGGATCGCGCCGCGAAGTTTCTTGGTTTTCGCCCAAGCACCTCCAAGGTGTGGATCGATCCGTGTGTGGACGGCTTGGATGATCTAACCACGCGGAAGAGTGAGCCAGGCAAAAAGAACCAGTGGTTCGAGTTCATGTTGGCCTTTCCTCACTTCGAGAGAATGGGCGCATCGAGCTTCCATGCGAAGCCAGTCGCATCGGAGGTGTTTGCCTTCGTCAAACCCGTCTTGGACAAGTGTGCGTCGCACAAACCTGCCTGGATCACAGTGCCACAGATTCCACTCGCCACGGATGCTTCTCGGAACAAGATCAATCGGTCGCTTGCGGCGGCCACCGGCAAGTGGAAGAGCAGTAGCGGGTTCGCAGGGCGACTGATTCTGCCAATCGTGATCACCCACCAGGAGCAGATCAACGGGAAGACGGCTCGCAACCCGAAGGTTCAACACGCAGAAAAGTGCTACCACGATGCGCAGGCAGATGGATTCTGGGTCGTGGACAAGAGCCTTACAGACGACAATGGGTCCTCCACACTGAGGAACAAACGATTCCCAGGAGTCATCAATCTGCACGAGGAACTCAACGGTCGCATTTCATCGAAGATCAGGATCGCTGGACCGTATTGGGGGCTCAACCTGGTGCTGTGGGCCAAGGGACTGGTTGACTATCCTGCCATCGGCGTCGGGACTGGATACCAGTGCTTCTTGTCCGGAGGCCACGCAAAGCAGGCAAGCGTAAAGCTCGCGCTCCCATCTCTCAGGCGTCGCATCGTGGTTGGGCCGCAACTCAGATCATGGCTTGACAAGGCGATTGCGATTCTGGCGACCTCACACCCCGCACACGCAGAGTTCACCGAAATCAGGAAGCACTTCACGGTGCTAAGCGAGCCTGAGCGAGCTCGGTCGCAAGTCGCAACGACGTACAAGCAGTGGTTCAACACCATTGCGTCAGCGCCCAAGGCCGGGCGCTCGATGGCGCTGTTTCAAGACCTCTCTAGCGCCTACGCATTGGGTAAATCACTTCCTGACTTCGATGATGAAGGTACGGCTCGCAGACCTGAGGCCGTAGCAGAACCCCTGATGCTCAGCTGCCTTTGACACGACCGCGCCAGAATTTGTCAACGCAATACAGCTGGATCGCGTGGTCGGTCCAGCGTTGGGACACATGAGCAGGCACCAGCACTTGGCAACGGTGATGCGACACGCCCAGCAATCCGATGCCCTCGTCGAAGAAACTGGACCATCGTGACGAACTCGATGCCACACGCCGCGCAATTGGGAGCGGTAAGCCGACATACGACTCATCGGCAAATCCGAGGTTCTTGCGGGCCTGATTCATCGCCTCGTCAATCCTCGCTAGCTTCAACTCCACGGCCACAAGTTTTTCTTGAAGCGGCACCCACCCATTGAGCTTCTGCAAACCACCGCGCGAAGCCCGCACCACGAATCGATCTGCCTCAAGGCAAAGCATTTCCTCGACAATCACATGCTCAGGAATTGAGGGAGCGCAGAGTCGTGCCAAGCGTTGGATCGTGATTGACCGCCCGGTCTCAACGTCGGGTAACCGCAATAGCAGCGCCGCGCGAGTTATCGAGGCGACACGTTTCGTTTGTCGGTACTCGAGCCGGTCGGCCACATGCTTGGCGTTGAATCGGACACCGACAAGATCGCACATGCCCCACGGCGAGATGAACTCCGGCTTGACCATCAAGCCCGAGTTCCGCAGCCACCGGGCTGCGGGAGGTGCCATCTCAGATTCTCTCGCAAACATGGGCATTTGGTCTCGTGAGTGAACGAACGGCGATCGTTCCGGAATCATCGGATTCTAGTCCAAAAACGCGTGAAACTCTCCGTCGCAACCGCAACACGAGTCAAATCGATTGGCGTCAACGCCGGACCGTCTGATCGACGGGTCACCGTTTGACGCGTTGTGGTCGTCCGAATGCGGACCCCGACAGCATCACTCGGTCCACCCGCGCAGAGGCCGCTGGTCAATCATGATCTGGTCCCGCAGCGCCCCAAAAACGCGGTTTTGGATTCCCCAAGGTTATGAAGAGGGTTGCTCTTGGGGAGCTTTCCAAGCCGCCGCGACCCCGTGGCGGCTTGTTTGTTGACGGGTCGGGCACGCGCAAGACCGCCGGACGCCTTGGCGGAATGGCCCATTTCTGCCGCATCTCGGAGAGTTCGCTCGCGGGCCGCGCTCTCGAAGTTCCAAAGGGGAGCGTTCGGGGAGGGCTGGATTGGGCCGCAACCCTCTCTGCCTCTCACTTTCTGCGGTTGACGGCGGCTCCCGGTTAACGCGGGGTTGCGATCGGGATAGCAGCCATGAGACAATCGATCCTGATGCCCAGCACTTCAGCCACTGTTGCGGCCCCAAGGCTCCAATCCGTCCGACATTGCTTGGCGGTGCTTCAAGCGAATGATCGTTACTACGGTGCCGAGCCGGCGCTCCGAATGGTTTTTCGATCAATGGCCTCGCAACACTGAAAGGAGTGAGGTCGTGGTCAAGGTCGTTGTCCTCAATGACCTCTATCGAACGAACATCTACGATCCGTGGTCCGTCGCGGGACACATCGTTCGCCTCAACATTGATAACCGTCTCCGCGCTGGCGATCAGACGCTCATCGGCGACCTTGCTCGAATGAGGCTGGGAGGCAAGGAACGAATCCTGCTGTCGTTTGCAACGAAGTACGCGGGATGGCATCACCAGATCATTTCCAACTGTTCGACAAGTACGTCGAAGAAATGCTCTGGCGATATCAGAGAGCATTTCGATTCGCTGATTTCAAACGGTATGAGCTGCGTGAGTACCCTCGTTTCGTCATGATCATCGACGCTCTTCGGACACGTTTTCAGCTAGGGGAAATATCGCGAAAAGATCTCGACAAGTTCCTCTGGGCTGAGGGGCGCAGGATTTCGAATGGCCGTCCGCCGGTTCCTTCCCCGTTCGCGTAATTAGGAGAGTACCGACCCGCTGGTGAGCGCGTCGCCGAACTCCGGGGCGTCCCGAGTTCCAACATGCTTGTTTGGTTTACACCTCCACGGAAGGAGTGTGCCCGATGTCCCTCCGCCCACGTTGGCCGGATCTTGACGTACCTGAAGATGAACCGTTCGTCGATATCGCAATGATCCTCGCGAGCGGCGTGCTGCGCCTGCGCCAACGCGACCGGCGATCTGAGGCAATCTCGCCGGAATCCGGCGTTCATGGCCTTGCACTTGTGGACGAGTCTCGCCCTGCTGTGGTTGACGGCTCCGAGAGCCACAGAAAGGACGAACGATGCCATTGAATATCGAGAAGGAAGTCGCCGCGCTGCGGCGCATGACCGTCGGGCAGCTACGCGACCGCTACGCCGAGGTGCATGGCGAACCCACGCGGTCATATCATACGGATCGTGAATAAGAATCGCGCCTGTTCGGCGCATGTTCGGTTGCGCGATGGGATGAGTTGCGGCACACTGTCGTCGGCACAGGCAAGGAGGCCGACGATGAAC
>Ga0163154_10001972_pt1 | contig 30756 bp, 21 predicted proteins | sample OliLakLV19MP9P1_FD_148649 | JGI IMG/M metagenome (GOLD analysis project Ga0163154, IMG submission 148649) | Freshwater microbial mat bacterial communities from Lake Vanda, McMurdo Dry Valleys, Antarctica - Oligotrophic Lake LV.19.MP9.P1 | ecosystem: Environmental > Aquatic > Freshwater > Lake >... | reverse complement strand
CCTCATTTAAGCGGGTGCTGTTGTCTGAGGGACTCATCACAGAAGATGAAGCCCGCCTACCAGAGACACTCAAACCACAAGACACGACCTTTTCACGGGATTATGAAAAAGAAAAAGCCAAGCGCGACGCGAAAAAACAAGCCGAAGCACAAGTTGAGGCAGAAGCTAATTAGCAAAAAATCCCCATGACGGGGATTTTTTGTTGTTAACTGGTTTTTCAAATAAGTGTTATCATCTCAAATAAAGCTAAATCCGGTCTGGCGATTTTACCGTCTTGGCATCATCCGTCACATCACCCGTATTGAGGGTCGCGGTTGGCTCGAATAAAATCACTTCGACCTCTTCTTCCGCATAAGGACGATGTTCAACCCCATGTGGCACAACGATAAATTCCCCCTGCTCTATCCACACCGCACGGTCACGGAAATCCATCCGAAAACGCCCCTTCACCACCAAAAATAATTCATCCTCATGTTCATGGCTATGCCAGACAAATTCCCCCACAAATTTGACAAATTTCACCGCCTGCCCATTGAGTTCCGCGACAATTTTTGGACTCCAATGCTCAGAAAACAGACTCATTTTTTGTGCAATATTGATTTTATCTATGTGACCTCATATCCTCATAATCCGAAAACCAGCGCTACCACTGACATAATCTGGCGCAAGTAATAACCGCGCCTTAATTTGTAATTCGGCAGAATTCAGCGATGCCCACGACCCACCACGCAATGAGCGCCGTTTGTGGGTAGGATTAATATCTAAGCCACCGTCCGTTATTTCATCTTCCATCAAGCACCATTCATAAATATTACCACACATCTGCACCGCCCCATATGGGCTTGCCGATTCTGAATATAACATCACCGATGCAGGTTTATTGATATTAAAATGGGCATATTTCGTCTCAAATTTATTCCCCCATGTATAAATCCGTCCGTCATCGCCTTGTGCCGCCCGTTGCCAGTGATGTTCACCAGGTAGTGTTATCAATTTGAACGGCTCAGATTGATGCTGTGGCAATTCTGCCAGTCGTGCCGATAACCATCGGCAAAATGCCAATGCGTCATACCACGACACATTGGTGCGCGGAAATTCATCCCCTAAAAAAGCACTCGGCTTGGGGGTTGGATTAGCCCTCCGCCATGCAATCGCCATATCGCTAAATTCCCACCATGCAGGGTCAGCATAGCCATCTGGTTCATCCAAAAATATCTGATATTGGGTGTTGGTAATGGGATATTTTGCCATGTAAAAGGTATCCAAATACACCGTCTGCGTGCGAATCGCCTCTTTGAGCGTCAGAATCCCCGCAGGGACTTCTACCCAGTCAAATGGTGGTGGCAAAATGAGCGATGCCCCAACACGCGGTTTTTGTGGCTTGAGCATCGCCGTTGGGATAGGTGGCGGGATAACAGGCGGTGGCTCCAATATCACCTCTGGCGGTGGCGTTTCGACTACGGGTGGCGGTGGGGCAACAATCGGCTCTGGCGCGGGGGCTTGGGGTTGTTGTTGCACCACAACGGTTATCGGCGGAGGTGGTACAGATGGCTTGGGAGCGGGTTTTGGCGGTGTCACAGATGACGCTGGCAATCGTTTGATGCCACCAATTAATTTCTCCATATCCGTCTTAAAATTGGTATTCCCCAAAATTTCAAATGGGCGACGATAACATAATTCTTGGAGCGATTCTGGAATATCGGTGGCGATCGGCATAGATGCCCCACCAATCAATATGGGGATGAGCATCTTTTTTTGTTGGAGCGCAATTTCGATGACCATCCGCACCATATCGGCGGGATTTTCAATCACCTTGCGTCCCAAATCATCGCGCACAGCCGACCATCCGCGCCCAATCAGCACTAATACCATGTCCTGCTTGGCAATTTCATCCCACAAATAATCTCTAAAATCCACCCCAAACGGAATATCTTGGACATCAGAGAGGATATTCTCGCGCCCAAACGCTTGGACGAGGGCATCATAAATATTATCGGCAAAACTTTTACTATCGGCACGTCTGAATGATAAAAATATACGTGGCATAAGACAATAACCATTCTATGAGTTTGAATTATTGCCTCATTATAAACCATGCTTACGATTCATGGCAAAAGATAGCGGTATTTGTCACTCTGCGACTTTTGCCTGACATATCGCATACGCCGTTATTTTTGTTGGCTTGGCTCTGTTTATAATCACTTGAAGTTATATCTACAAAAACCCTTGTGTGCCATCAAGCTAGAAGTTGATTAATTTCTGAATAGGCTTCATCAAGACCTAATCGCGCAAGCAAATTTTCTATTTCGGGAATCGTTTGGAGTTGAATCAATAATTTCAAAAGTGAACAATAGGTTATTACTCCTTCAAAGAAATCTAAAGGACTAATATCAACAGGGGCATTTAGGTTCTTTTCACTATCCCCTATTCTATGATAGAGTGTATAAGCTAACTCTTCCCATTCATTTCGGGGAATCTTTTCCACATCATCAATAGTATTATAAACCCCTCGTAGATAGTGATTATAGCGGTTAATTAACATCCGCAAGGGGAGTATCTTCAAATCATTAGGATGATTATCAGTATCAATGCGTGATTCATCTCTTAACCTAGACCAAAATTTTAATAACTTTTTTTTAGTGTCTCTATTTAGCTCATTTTCCCACTTACAGAAAGACTTTGTATTTTCCTCACCGATTTGCAGGGTGAGTAAAGCATAAACTTCTTGGAATAATGTCTCAGATAATGGGCTTGGCTTATTTATCTCGAATAGTTTCAATTCATTATCAAATACCTTTTTCACAAAATCCTGTGATATGTGTTGTATCTCTCGATAGTGGCTATGCAAGGGGAAGCCAACATCAAAAAGAAAGGGAAATGATTTATCCAGCCCAATGACTAAGAAAATATTGTACCAAGTGAACAACTGATTGCCATCTAACAAGAACACTTTTTTACCTCTTCCTAATAAAGTGGTCAAAAGAATATTCCTTTTGAGCCATTAGCCTATTGGGAAATGATGATATATGGTAAGCATCTATTGAAAAGAGGGATGCAGATTGCACATATATGCCTCTGGCTAAATTATCTATCCTTCACTCTCGGCGCGACGTTTCAGCTCATACAACATTGTTAATGCCTCTATGGGCGACATTTCGTCTACTTTGAGCGTCCGTAATGCCGATAATACCGAATTTTCGGATGTGGGCGCAAAAAGGCTCGGTTGGTGTGGTTTTTGCCCACTTTTACTTGTCTTAGGGGAAGATTTTGCAGACGGCAATTCAAAATCACCACCCGCTTTTTCGAGATGGTCAAGCAATTGCTTGGCACGCTCCACAACAGGGCGTGGCATCCCTGCGATTTGCGCCACATGCACGCCATAGCTCTTATCTGCCCCGCCTGCTACCACTTTATGCAAAAATACCACATCCTCACCCCGTTCAGATACCGCCACATTATAATTGCGTGTGCGTGGCAAAATATTGGGGAGCGCGACTAGTTCATGGTAATGGGTCGCAAATAGCGTCCGACAATCCAAACGGGGATTGTTATGAATATATTCAATTACTGCTCTAGCGATGGCTAACCCGTCATAGGTGGATGTCCCCCGCCCCACTTCATCCAAAATCACCAAACTGCGATGTGTGCTACCCGATAAAATACGCGCCGTTTCGACCATCTCCACCATAAACGTACTCTGACCCGCGTGAATCTCATCCTGTGCGCCAATACGGGCAAAAATACGGTCTACCAAGCCGATAACTGCTTCATCCGCAGGGACAAAACAGCCAATTTGCGCCATGAGGGTGATAATTGCCACTTGGCGAATATATGTGGATTTTCCAGACATATTCGGACCCGTGATGATATGTATGCGCGATTCCACATCAAAATGGGTGTCATTTGGCACATAACGCATCCCACTATCCAACATACGCTCTACCACAGGATGTCGTCCACTACGGATGATGAGTGTGTCATCTTCTGTGAGTAATGGGCGACTATAGCCCTCACGCACCGCCACAGTCGCTAGTGATAATAGCGCATCTAGTCGTGCAATCATCTTGCCTGTCTCAATAAGCCGATTAGCAAATGCCGTGAGCGATTGACACAATGCCTCAAACAAACGGCGTTCTAAATTGCCAATTTGCTCCTCTGCATTGAGTACCAGCGTCTCATATTCTTTGAGTTCTGGCGTGATATAACGTTCTGCGTTGACCAATGTCTGCTTACGAATATAATCTGATGGCACTTTGGCGGTCTGTGCATGGGTGATTTCGATATAATAGCCAAATACCTGATTAAACCCGACTTTGAGGGTAGGAATCCCTGTCCTGCGCCGTTCATGCGGTTCTAGCTGGGCAATCCAATCACGGGCATGGGCGCTTTTTTCTAAGATTTCCTCTAAATCACCAGAATACCCTTTGCGGATAACCCCGATGGTGTTCAATGTGGCGGGTGGCTCGTCCACCAGCGCACGGGCGATATGGTCACGTACCTCATCACATGGGTCTAATTTTTCTGATAACGCCTTAAATACGCGCACATCTGTTAATAACGCCCGCATTTTTGGCACGGCATCGAGGCTATTGCGGAGTCCGATTAAATCACGCGGACCTGCCCGCCCAATCAGCAACCGATTCGTCAACCGTTCTATATCCGATACTTGTTTGAGCGCCAATGTCAATTCTTGGCGCAACACCTCATCGTTCATCAAAGATTCCACCGCATCGAGGCGCATGTTCAATCGGCGCAAATCTAGCAATGGCTCATTCACCCACGAATGTAGCAGACGCGCCCCCATCGCCGTCACCGTGCGGTCTAATACCCCCAACAAACTACCTTGCATCTTGCGATTACGTAGGGTCTCTGTGAGTTCCAAATTACGGCGCGTGAATTGGTCTAACACCATGAATTGCTTGGTGGAATACGCACGAATAGTCGAGAGTTGCGCCAAATTATTCATTTGAGTTTCGCGCAGATAACTAAAAATTGCCCCTGCCGCACTAATGGCATGAGGCAACTCTTTTAGCCCAAATCCATCCAATGAGCGCGTCTTAAAATGTGCCATAAGTTGGTCATAGCAAGTCGTATAATCAAATTGCCAGTCTAGGCGGACGGTGAGGTGATTGCCTTCTGGCAATGTCACCCGTTTTGCCCAACTTTCTGGGATGAGGACTTCGCGCGGGTTCAGCCGTCCCAATTCTTCTAATACGGCAACGGCGGCATTATCGCCACTCAATTGGGTGGTGGCAAATTCACCTGTGGAAATATCGGCATACGCCAGTCCTGCCATTGTCCATCCCCCACTGTCGGAATCGCCTACGGGGAAAATCGCCATGAGGTAATTCGGTTTATCCTCAGACAACATCTCCGATTCCACCACTGTGCCAGGGGTGATAACACGCACGACTTCTCGCTCGACCAATCCGCGCCCATCAGGTTCTGTCATCTGCTCGCAAATGGCTACATGATATCCTTTTTCGATGAGGCGCGAAATATACCCATCCACCGCATGATATGGTACACCAGCCATCGGCACACGCTCTCCCATTTTGCTAAAGGCACGGGCGGTGAGGGTGAGGTCAAGTTCACGGGCGGCGATTTCGGCATCTTGGTCGAACATCTCATAAAAGTCGCCTAATCTGAAAAGTAATATACAATCAGGGTATTGACGTTTTACACCTAAATACTGTTGGCGAACTGGGGTTTCACGCGCCATAATGGAATTTGTCCTGTCATCATAAAAAATTTGTTTGATTTATGATATTCTAGCGATAATTAATTTTCATGCAACCATCAAGAGGGCAATATGAGTAAAATGATAATCGGTGTAGATTTGGGCGGGACGCGCATTCGTGCAGCACGGTTAAACCAACATTTAGATATTTTAGAACGTGTCGAGACATTAACCTTAGCAGATACAGGCGCAGAAGCCACACTCAATCGTATCAAAGAACAAATTCGGCGGGTGATGTCTGATGACAAAAATAGTATTGAGGGCATTGGCATTTCTGCACCCGGTCCGCTCAATCCAGAGACAGGGGTTATCTATAGCCCACCAAACCTCCCTGGATGGCATCATGTCCCCCTCAAAGCCATTTTAGAGGATGCGTTTGGTATTCCCGTATATGCTGGTAACGATGCCAATGTTGCCGCACTCGCAGAAGCGGTGCGCGGGGTGGCACGGGGCTATCGGCATAGCATTTATCTGACCATCAGCACGGGCATCGGTAGTGGCATGATTATTGATGACCGCCTGCTACTGGGTCATCAGGGCTTAGGTGGCGAGGCAGGTCATATGATGATGCTGGTCGGAGAACGCGTATCCTCGCTTGAAGGTGAGTCGGCAGGTCCCGATATGGCACTTCAGGCGGTGAATCGGATTCAGAGTGGCGAAAAATCGCTCATGACCGAGTTGGTAAACGGCGATTTATCCGCAATTAACGCCAAAATCTTAAATGATGCGGCGCAGGCAGGCGATGTATTGGCACGGAGCATTATCGCCCGTAGTGGTTATATTCTCGGCTTAGGAATTGTGAGCCTGTTGCATATTTTTAACCCGCAAATTGTTGTGGTCGGAGGGGGTGTCGCTAATATCGGTGATATGCTGTTTATGCCCATGCGTGAAGCAGTCGAAAAACACTGCATTGACCAAGCCTACTGGAAAGACCTCATCATCACACATCCAGAACTCGGTGAAGATGTGTCCATCATCGGCGCAGGCGCACTTGTCCCCACCAAAGGCGGTGTGGGCAAAGTTAGTGATGTGATTCATACCCTCAATAATTGATAGAAATAAGGTGGCGGACTAAATATATGTCCGCCATAACATTCATTTCATCAAAATACCCCAATTTTTCATATAATTTTCTATCACTGCTCCGTTATTATGTGTATATGATGAATAAACTAATGCTCCCAGACTATCAAATCCGCCAGCGCGATTTTCTACTCGAAATTTCGCGGGCAATCACCGCCCAACTCGACCTAAGCGAGGTGTTAAAGCGTGTATTACATGCCTCTATCATCATGCTTGCAGGTCGTTCTGGACTCATCGCCCTCCGCGCCGATGACACCATCTTTTATGTGCGAGCCATCATCAACATCCCCACCAACCTTGTGCCAACACTCAATGAACATCTCTATGAGCTATCACTCACCTTGGCACAAAAAAATACAGTAGAAAATTTTAACCAACAACTACGATCTATTAGTGCCATTATTGATGATAACCTTCAGCAAGCTGTTGCCATGCCCCTCATCTTTGCGGGTGAACCATTGGGTATGATGATTGTCTTTCGCAGTTATCAGACCGATGCCAGCACCAACGACATGCAAATTTTACAAAGTTTTGCAGACCAAGCCGCCATCGCTGTTCATAATGCCCAACTCTATGAAAGCATCGAAACCGAGCGCAAGCGACTCGCCGCTATTTTGCAATATGGTGCAGATGGCATGATGATTTTAGAACCCAATTTGACCATCGGGCGGTTTAATCGGGCATTAGAACGCATCACAGGCTGGACAGCCGATGAAGCCATTGGGTTATCACACGATGAAGTGCTAGTCTGGAAAAAACGCGATGGCGCAAGCATAGATATTCAGGTGGCGCTGGATAAAGGCTGGGCGAGCGCCTATCATCCCCAAGAGGATGAATCTCCCCTTTATGTAGAGGGTGAATTGTTACGCAAAGATGGACTCACCGTGAGCATTGGTATCACCTATGCCCCCCTCATTAATACCGATGGCAAACTAACCAATATCATCGCCCATATCCGCGACATTACTAATTTCAAACGCGCCCAAGAGATGCAAAACACCTTTATATCGGTGATTTCGCATGAACTTAAAACCCCTGTGGCAATTATCAAAGGGTATGCCGCCACCCTATCACGCCCCGATGCCCATTGGGATAAAAAAACCATTCATGATAATTTGATTGTAATAGAAGAAGAAGCAGACCGCCTTAATGGTCTCATCCAAAATCTGCTCACCGCCAGCAAATTACAGGCACAAGGCGATCTTAGCCTAAATAAAGCAGAGGTATGGCTAGATGAATTAGTCTCTATCGCCGTTGAGCGATTTACATCCCAAGTGACCAAACATAAATTTAAGCTCAAATTTCAGTCGCCATACCCCATGATTTATGGCGATGAAGCTCGTTTAAGACAGGTCATTGATAATTTGCTTAGTAACGCTGTAAAATATTCACCAGAAGGTGGTGTAATTGAAGTGGGTGGCTATGCCACCGCGACCACCGCAACATTCTATGTACGCGATTCTGGCGTGGGGCTTTCTGAAGAAGACCAGCAACGTATTTTTGAACGCTTCTATCGTGTGGATAGCAAATTGAGCAGTAAGACGCAAGGGTCTGGGTTGGGCTTATACCTCTCCAAAGCCATTGTATCGGCTCATGGCGGGACCATCGAGGTCAAAAGCACGCCCAATCGTGGCTCTACCTTTTTTGTTCATATACCGCGTTCATAATTGGAGTTTTTATGCAAAATCAACAACAAAATATGATTCGGTGTTCGTCATGCGGACACGCCTACAATATTCCTGTCTATTCGATTTTAGATGTCGCTACCACCCCCCAATTCAAGAGTTTACTCCTATCTGGCAGGCTCAACAGCGCCTCTTGCCCCAATTGTGGCAATATCAACAGTGTGGTTCTTCCCCTGCTCTATCATGATGCAGAAAAAGAATTGCTCATTGCACTTGTGCCAATGGACTTAAACCTAAATAAAGACGACCAAGAACGGCTCATTGGCAATATGATGAACAAATTACCCAAAGGCAATTTTAAGGGTTATATGTTTAATCCACGCCGTGCGATTACCCTTCAGGGCATGATTAATCAGGTATTAGAAGCCGATGGCATCACCCCAGAAATGATGGAAGAGCAACGCGCCCGTATTCAATTGGTGCAAAACTGCCTAGAGGCGGGGTCAGAAGAAGCCTTACAAGCCATCGTGAAAGATAGCGATGCCCAGATGGATGACCGTTTCTTTCAGGCATTTAGCCTCATTGCCCAACGCGCCCTCGAAGATGGTCAGCCACAAATCGCCCAGCAAATGCTCGCTATCCAAAACCGTGTGGTCGAATTATCTACCTATGGCAAACAACTGATTGCCAAACAAGCCATGCAAGAAAAAATCATCGAAGAAGTGGCAAATAAACTCGAAACTTATGGCGATGACATGAATCGTCAGGATATTTTGGCGCTGGCAATTTCTTATGCAGACCAAGAAGACCATATCCAAGCATTGGTCGGCATGATTCGCCCCGCCTTTGATGATGAGCTATTTCAAATGCTCACCGTACAAATTGCCAAAGCACCATCGCAAGACCGCGAAAAACTAGAAAAACTGCGTGACAAACTCACACAACTCACCGCCACCCTAGACCAACAAAATCAACGCGCCCTACAAGGTGTAGTGGGATTTTTGCAAACACTGGTCAATCATCCACAGCCAGAAGAACTCATCGCCGCCAATATCGAATCTATAGACGACACCTTCATGGCAGTTTTGAGTGCCAATATTCAACAAGCAGACCAAGCCCAAAATACGGCGCTGTCTGAACGCCTCAAATATATTTATAACATGGTGGTGAGCATTCTCCGCGCCAACATGAGTCCGGAATTGCGTTTTATCAACACCATTCTTGGCACAGAAAATGATACCGATGCCCAAAAAATGATTCAAGAAGAAGCACCCCAATTGGGTGGCTCATTGATAGAAGCCTTCCATGTTGTTGAGCAGATGCTTGCAGAGCAAGGGAACGCCTCTTTGGTAGGGCGCGTACAAACACTTCGCTCTATGACCGAAAAAGTGTTGAATATATAAGAATTAGGCTACCAAAGACCAACGATTAGCCTACGCACATCCCCCAAATACTGGTAAAATGGTGGGCTGTTGTGTAGGCTTTAAGCTGTTTATTCACATTTTGTATCTAGTAGATTTACGAGGTTGAAAAGTAAGATGATGATACCCAATTCATGGCGCAAACATAGCCTGCTGTTTTTGGCAATTTTAGCCAGCAGTATGTTATTGTCGTTCAATACGGTCAAACCCGTTCAGGCACAAGGGTTATGCAATCCAGATGCCGATGTCATGACTCGTGCGTTCTGTGCTGTACGCGAAGCGATTGAAGCGAAATTTAAGGTAGACTTGACCTATGTCCGTGACTGGCTATGGGTACAAACCGATTTTGGACCGGGTATTGATTGGGGCTGTATTGATGATGTCATCTCTACAGAAGTACGCCCTATCTTTCAGGGATGGACATTTACCATAACCGCACTCAACGGACGGCAATTTCAGGCACGGGTCGCCTTTAATGACCTCGCCGCCATTGCCGTATGCGATAAAGTAGTAGATATTGGTGCAGGTACACCTCCTCCCACAGGCAATAATCCCGCCCCCATCACACCAGGTGGCGCGGCAGTTGGTAGTTTTGAATTGGGTGGTCATGCCAATGGGTTAGAAGCCGCCGCAGTTACCAATGCCCAAGCCGCAGGGATGAGATGGATTAAGAAACAACTCCGCTTTAGTGTGGGTGATGGCATGGCTGGCGCACAAAACCTCATCAGCGATGTCAAAGGCAAAGGCTTTAAGGTGTTGCTCGGTATTGTTGGTCTGCCCCCACAAATGGGTGATTACAATTCTTATGTGGCACAATATGCTAGTTTTGTTGGGCAAGTTGCGGCTTTGGGACCAGATGCCATCGAAGTATGGAACGAACCCAATATTGACCGTGAATGGCCCACAGGCACCATTGGCGGGGCGCGTTATACACAATTGCTCGCCGCCGCATTTAATGCCATTAAAGCCGTTAACCCCAATATCATCGTTATCAGTGGCGCACCTGCCCCAACAGGCGCAGAAGCCGCCTTCCCTGGTGCTGTGGTCAATGACGACAATTTCATGATTCAAATGCGTGATGCAGGCGCGGCAAACTACATGGATTGCTTGGGCTTGCACTATAACGAAGGCATTGTCTCCCCAACCCAATCTTCTGGCGACCCACGCGACAACTACCCCACCCGTTATTATGCGACCATGTTGTCACGCGGGTCTGGCTTGTTCCCAAGCAAACCTGTCTGCTGGACAGAACTCGGTTATTTGAGTGGTCAAGGCATGGGTGCCGCTATTCCTGCAACATTTGCATGGGCAGGTAATGTCACTGTGGCACAACACGCTCAATGGTTGGCAGAAGCCGCTACTATTGCCGCCCAAAGTGGTCGTGTCCGTTTGATGATTGTGTGGAATATCAACTTCACCATCTGGGACAGTGACCCAATGGGTGGTTATGCCATGATGCGTCCAGACGGCACATGCCCCGCCTGTGGTACATTAGGCACCGTGATGCGACGCTAGTCTCATCTTTGCTAATTAGCAATAAAAAAACGGGTGTGATTATGTCCACCCGTTTTTTATTACTATCGGCTTACGCTATTACTTATTCCCAACGCCATACCCATGTATTGCGAAACTGGCAATTTGTCCGCAGTGGGTCAAAATTCACCACCGCGTTCCCCACCTGTCCTTCAGTAGATTCCACAACGACCTGCCCCACAAATACATGATTCACATAGTAGTAAAGCACGCCGTTGTTCACCACCACCAATAATTGACTAGCGGTGGCAATTGACCATCCTTTGTGAATGCCAAAAAGTCCATCGGAGAATGTTTCGCCCGTGCGTACCGATACCCCATATCCACCCACATTATCCAAATAGGCAACGGTATAGGTCTGCTCATCGGCATGGTGAAATAATAAGGCACATGCCCCAATGCCTTCGCTGGTAAATGTGGCGCTGGCAGTGGTGGAAATGACAAAGTTCGTAAAACGAGTCTCCGCAATTAGTACCAAGCGATTCACACCGGGTCGTGAGGCTTCTAAGAAACTCTCTGTCACTTCCCATGCCAAATCCCCCCCCGCGGGGATAAGGTGACGGCGCTCTAATTCGTGAGATACCAACAAGGAATTACCCACCATCAATTGTAATGGCAAGACAAAGGCATCATTCACCCGTGTGGGAATGGTTATCTCTAATCCATCTATTTGGGCAATCACTTGGCTATCGAGAGCATTGAAGGTCTCTATCTGAATACCAATATCGCCCGCCACCTCGATGGTTTCATCGCTAATACTCGCCAACATCTGATTATCATAAAACACATCGAGGCTTATATCCTTTACCAAAACACCCAATGTAAACGTGGTATCACCAGCGACAATGGCAGGGTGTGTTGTCCAATCACCTAAAACACGCACCGAATCACCATCCCACACGGTTAATCGCCAATCACCACGCATACTCACCGAAACCACATACCGATTATCATTGGCTTGACCGCGAAAGCTCATGCCCACAATCCAACCATTACGCCCTATCACATTTGCCACTGTCATCTGGGCATAAAAATCTTTTTGGCGGGGAATTTCTGAATTAATCAGTCGTCCCACTTGCGCGATACCATCTACCTGCATGGTCAAAATACCGTCTATCACATCGGCAGAGGTGGTATTATCTGCTTCCCATGTGCCGATGGATGTAAACCGTTCATCTAGGGCAAAATCGGCATATCCCGCCAACATCGTCAATGTGAATGTGCCCATACTCTCCCCATATCCCCTCACTACCACCTGATATTCACCCAGACGGGGTAAGGTAATGGCTTCCAACAACGCATCGCGTCTCTCTGGATAGGCATAATCATCGTTACGAATCAATTCATTACCCGAAGCATCACGCAAAATAATCAGTGGGTCAAAATCTTCATCTGGCACGACTCGCAACGAAATTGCCATGCTCTGCCCACCTGTAAATGTCCATATCCGTTCTTCATTAGGCGTGGCAATTTCGCCTTCTATGGGTGTATTAAACCTAATACGGGCTGTTTGGGCATATACGGGTATTTGCCCTGTCAATAACACCAATAAAAATGTGCCTAAAATAAAAAAGGGGGCGTATTTCATCACCCCCAAGAATTGATTTTTCATCATCACCTCAAAACACTAACGATTTAGGTTATGGCATCCAACGATAAAAATGGTCTTGTAACCAGCGCAAATACGCCTCAAAATCATCGGGCAACATCTCGACTCCATCTATACCACGCGCTGTCTCTGCGATATACAGTTGCCGTTGCACCCCTGCGAGGCGTAAATCATTGCCACCGACTTTATTCTTGACGACATCTTCCCTACGGATGGTAAGTTCTGTAAAATTGCCTGCGGTGCTAAGCGCTTCAAATCGCTCTGGCGACAAAATAGTATAGACAGGCAGATAAATGTCTTCTTGCTCTAGGGCTATGGCAACCACATACGACCCTTTTTCTGCACGAGAACGCCGTTTAATGGCAAACCGCCATTGGGTGACATTAACTTGTTGCAGTGGATTCACCGCCCGCTTCACTTTTTCGCCCTGCAAAAAAGCAATCTCTTCTGGGGTGATACGTACCCATCGGTCAGATTTCCATAGTGGCTTGAGAAAATGCTCTGCACCTATCATCAGCACCAAACCAAGCCCAATACCCATCCCCAAACCAATCAAACTGCATGTTCCCCACCGAAACAGCAAATCGGAAAGGAATATGCCACCAACAAATCCACCTAAAAATAGGATAAATACAACCAATCGAAACGAAGTCGGCTCTGGGTCTACTGGGAAACGTAATATTTGGGGATTTTCATCAGCAGTCATCATCGGCTCAAAATCCGTTCTATTGCTTTTTGAGGACAAAAACAACCCGTGTGGTCTTATGGTTGGCAACATCTACCACATTTAGTTGTGTATCGAGTAGAGAGACAAGTTCAAAATCCATCCGACGCACCAATGTGACAATCGCCATAATGGGATAGGCACGCAAAAGTCGTTTAGTCTTGGCACGATTCCACAAGTCACCATTCTGGCGCATGAGCATATCATACTCAATGGTGCAGAGTTGACGGTCATAATCGTATTGTCGTTGTGCAAATACAGTCAAATCATCGGCTTCATAGAGGCGTTCACTGGCGATAGCCCCTCGTTGTGCCAGACCCTCAAGGGTATACATATCAAAGATAAAAAACCGCCCTGTGGACAAGACGGCACTCACTTGCTTGAGAGATGTCTCCAAATCGCGCAGGCTGTCGAGTTCATTGAATAAATTAAGCGCCAAGACCATATCAATCATGGTCACAGGGGGCAATTGGCGCACATCGGCTTGAACCAGTGTGGCAGTATGTCCTTTTTTATCCAACGCAGATTTAAGTTGTTGGAGCATAGCGGCATTATAATCTAGACTAGTCACATTGTATCCAAATGAGGAAAACCACAATGTAGATGCACCCGTACCACACCCCAAATCCAAAATTCGTCTGCCCGCCCATTCATTACGTTGGGCAAAATTGACCAATTTTGGGGTCACTTTGGCAGAATAATCTGCCATGCCAATGCGGTCATAAACATTGGGCAATATCACGTCATCTGCAAACACATCAAGACCCTTTCAGTATCATTTATGAATGACGGTTAAGGGTAGCACAATATGTCTCAAGAATCTATATTTTTGTCTCAACGTCCGATAGGCATCCAATAACCACGTCCAGGGACAGTGACTATATAGGCGGGGCGACGCGGATTTTCTTCTAATTTTTGACGTAACCGCGAGACATTCACCCGTAATACCGAATAATCACCCCGATAACTATCGCCCCAAACCGCCTGTAATAAATCATCATGTGTAATAACCTTGCCCGCATTTCGCATGAGGGTGAGCAAGATATTATATTCGATGGGTGTGAGGCTCAATCGCTTGCCATTGATAGTCGCTTGTCGGCGTGGCAAGTTGAGTTCTAATTTTCGCACCGTGATTTGTGTCTCTGCCTTGGGCATCCAATCCACACGGCGCAACAAAGCCTTCACCCGCGCCACCAGTTCATCGGGCGAGAATGGCTTTGCCATAAAATCGTCTGCACCCGCCTCCAATGCCACAACACGGTCACGATCACGCTCAAAGCCACTCATAACAATCATCGGCAAAAAGGAATGGGAACGCACTTTTTTGAGAATTTCTAACCCATTCATATCGGGCAAATGAATATCGAGTAGCACCAAATCGGGCGATAACATGGCAATTTCATCGAGTGCCATACCACCCTTATTCACCGCTACTGCTTCATAACCTGCGGTTTCAAGAAGGGTACAAACCATTTCTGCGGTATCTTCATCATCCTCAATCACGAGAATGCTTTGCGCTCTTTGTCCTGTTATTACCATTTTCTAACATCCTTATAACCGTTTGTAATATAGCATACCGCATTTTTGCAAAATAGGCTAGTAATCGGAAAAAATTGCGATATTCACCAATAAATTGGCATTAAAATAAATCTATGTGGTGCGAATATGCTATAATTTTACAGGTAATTTCAATCAATTTCGACTCAAAGTTGACAAAGGGTTTATGATGCCAAGAAAATGGTCTATTTTGCTAGTGATGCTGATGTGCCTGCTAGTCGGTGGTGGGGTATGGGCGCAAGAGGATGACGATATACTCGATATATCGCCCGTCATTGCGAGCCTTAATGCCTATCGTGAAGAAAATAATCTGCCTCTATTTATGCCTAACGACTTATTGATGCAAATCACCGCCCATATTAGCGACTTGGTAGGGACACAAAACAATCCAGACGCACAACTCATCATGATAGAGTTTGGTTATCGGGCTATCTCTTATGAAATGGGATGGTGGAGCGATTCAGATGATTTAGATACGGTCGCCAGTCAGATAATCCGTGATTTTGGCAGTAGCGATAACCGCGAAATAGGGATAGCAGGGGTATATTCGGACTATTATCGAACCTATATCTATACCATCATCCTTGCCACAAGCAATAGTTGTGTGCCAGAATCCCAAGAAGAAAGTTTAGAAGTTCAAACCCAAGAAGCAGAGGCTGTTTTGGCATACGTCAATGAAGCCCGCATAGCAGAAGGGTTAGAGCCACTCACATTGGGGAATGAGGCATTATTTACCGCCGCCTTGTGGTATTCCAATGATATGAAAGCCTATGGCTACCCCACCCAACGACGCGGTGGAGTTGCACATATCGGCACAGATAGTTCTGATGTAGCAGAACGGATATTGCGTGAGGGGTATTTGATGACCAACGCCAGAGAAAATATTTTATTGCGCTTTGATATAGATGCGTTTGGCGCGTTTGATATGTGGTGGAACTCACCCGGTCACAAAGCCAATATTCTCGCAGACGACATCACAGAGATGCAATTGGCATTCACTTGTAACCCCGATAGTGGCGAATTTTATTACACACAGGTCTTTGCGACCCCATTTATGGTTCTGCCCCTAGAAGAGATTCAAGAATCATTTCTCACATTAGTGAATGAGGCACGAGTTGCCAATAACCTGCCAGAATTTGTGATTGATGAACGCCTAACCGCCTCTGCACAAGATGAAGTGAGCTATATGGTGGCAAATGATAATGCTGTGCAAGATGATTTGTTCGATAATTTACGCAATACAGGCTATACATCACGAACATTGGCATATCTAACATTTGTGAATAATAATGCCACCAGTGCGGTTGAGGATTGGCTAGATTCTCCGGACTCGTATGAATATCTGATTGATAGTAATTATCAAAAAATGGGCGTGGGTGTAGCGTTATCTGGGACAAGTTATATATTTTTTGTCTGGTTAACCAGCCGTTAGCCTGTAGATATAAAAAAGAGAAGCCTATTAATAGGCAATAGAGATTAAGTTAAATAAAAAGACATGCTCAAAGAGAGTGGTTGTGCTAACAACCTTCAAAATTAGGGTGTCTTTTTTATCCATATCACTCAATGAATAAAAACAATTTGATTTCAAAATCATTGCTCCATAAGTTTTTGCTCACCATTAATTTATAAATCATTTATGCACCATTCAAAGGGTAATCGCATCAAACACCGAATAAACCCAAAAGGATTTATTCGGATGTAGGGCAAGCTATTGCCCCTGTCAAAACACCTTGCTTCCTAACAATATCTATATTTTGGTGTCCTTTTGTGGCTGACATACGCACTAGCGTGCTAGTCAGCCATTACGCACATACCCGTTTTGAGGGATGTAATGGCTGTACTAGAGCCTTTAGGCTCGTATGTCAGCCACAAAAAATAAAATATGGTTAAACCTATTTTGATGCGATTACCCTTTATTTTGATGCGATTACCCTTGCACCATTCAGTTATTAGGTATATAATAGTTTCAATTTCATAACGTTCAAAAAACTGTGAATATTCAAAACATAAAAAAGGATATGGTTATGCCAGAATTAAGTATTGCTGAGTTTCAACTCGCATCAAACGCATTTTCATTCACGTTTGCGGCAATGTTTGCCGCATTCATTTTTTTCATTCTAGCCCGTCCACAAGTCGCGCCACAATATCGTAGCGCATTAGTGATGTCGGCATTAGTCGTTGCTGTGGCGGGATATCATTATCTTCGTATTTACGAAAGCTGGAATGGGGCTTACGCGCTCGTAGACGGCAAATATGTGGCTACAGGCAAAGGATTTAACGATGCCTATCGTTATATTGATTGGTTACTAACAGTGCCATTGTTGGTTGCAGAATTAATTTATGTCATCAATCCCAAAAATAAGGGTCGTCTGACCTTCTCATTGGCAACCGCCGCAGCATTGATGGTCATCTTAGGTTATCCTGGTGAAATCGCTACCGATATAGGCACTCGCGCATTGTGGGGCTTCATCAGCACTATCCCATTTGTATATATCCTGTATCAATTGTTTGTCGGTTTAGGGAATTCTATCAATGAACAACCTGGTGAAGCAAAAGTATTAGTACGCAATGCTCGCCTACTCTTATTTGCCACATGGGGCTTCTACCCTATTGTGTACCTCATCCCCATCTTAGTAGAAGGTGGTATTGGTGGCAATGCTACCGCAACCGTGGCGGTACAAGTTGGCTATGCTATCGCTGATGTGGCGGCTAAGGCTGGTTTTGGCTTGATGATTTTTGCCATCGCCGCCGCCAAAAGCAAAGAAGCAGGCTATAGTTATGCTATGGTAGCTTCTACAAACTCCGCTATTGGTGATTGATATCTAATGATAATCATAAGCATCCCCATGCCTAAAGGCAGGGGTTTCCGTTCCTGACATTTCGATGAAAAACAAAAAACGGGAGACAATATTGTCTCCCGTTTTTTATATAGTATGGGCGGTATAGGACTCGAACCTATAACCTCACGCGTGTAAGGCGTATGCTCTGCCAATTGAGCTAACCGCCCGTCTATATCATTATAATAGCGTATTGAGGTAAGTTTATCAATCCCATATCAGTCTATTTATTGTGAACAGCCTCGTTTATAATCATCGAAAAATTGAATTTAGAGGTTTTTTGATGGAAAATTTATATACCCCTTGGCGTATGACATATGTCAAAGGGGGAAAAAAGCCCGTAGAGGGGTGTGTATTCTGCAATAAGATTTTGGCAGACGACCTAACCGAACAGGTCATCGCCCGTAGCGATTATGTGTATGTGACGCTCAATCGCTATCCCTATAACAACGGGCATTTGCTGGTTGTGCCGTATGCCCATGTCCCTAGCCAAGAAGATATGCCCACAGAAGCGCTCACCGATATGATGTTGGTCATCAACAAGTGCCTGCGGGTTTTGCGTGATGTCTATCATCCACAGGCATTTAATATGGGGGCAAATATTGGTACGGCGGCGGGTGCGGGCATTGCCGCCCATTATCATTTTCATATCGTCCCGCGTTGGAATGGCGATACCAATTTTATGGGTGTGGTTGCAGAAACGCGCATCATCCCCGATACGCTCGATAATATCTATCATGACCTCAAAACAGCATGGGAAACCGTTACATAAGGTATCCAAAAATCTCATCGGGGCAAATCTGCCCTTAAATTCACTATTTTTAAGAATAAATCATCATTTTGGAGACATAAACATGACAAAAACAGCACGCGACATCGTTATCTTGGGGAGCGCACGCACCCCTCACGGCAAATTTTTGGGCGCACTCGCGGGACTCACCGCTGCCGAGCTTGGCACTGTCGCAGTGAAAGCCGCCATTGACCGCAGTGGGGTTAATCCAGAACATATCAGTGAATTTATACTGGGGAATGTGGTCAGTGCAGGCACAGGACAAGCCCTTCCCCGCCAAATTAGCAAAGGGGCAGGATTGCCCGATAGCATTGGTGGGACAACCGTCAACAAAGTGTGTGGCAGTAGCCTAAAAAGTGTGATGATGGTCGCCAACGCCATCAAAGCAGAAGATGGTGATGTGTATTTGGCGGGTGGCGTAGAAAGCATGAGTCGCGCCCCTTATTTGAACGATTCCATCCGCATGGGCAACAAATATGGGCATATTCAACTGCGGGATTCGCTCCAAACTGATGGGTTGTGGTGTGCGCTTTGCGATTGGGGCATGGGCAATGCGGCGGAATTTATCGCCCGCCAACTCGAAGTTCCGCGCCGTGAATTAGATGAATTTGCGGTGCGTAGTCATCAACTCGCCCATAATGCCACCGAATCGGGTAAATTTAAGGCAGAAATAGTCCCTGTGGTCATCAAATCACGTAAGGGTGACACGATAGTAAATAAAGATGAACCCATCCGACCAGATACCACCCTAGAGGCACTATCCAAACTTGCACCCGCCTTTGAAAAAGATGGTGTGGTCACAGCAGGCAACGCGCCAGGGATGAATGACGGCGCATCGGCAATGGTCGTGGCGAGTCGGGGCTATGCCGAAAAACATGGTCACACCCCAATTGCCCGTGTGGTGGGGTATGGTCAGGCGGCATTAGACCCACAATGGATATTTTATGCCCCTGTGAAGGCGATTCCTGTCGCATTACAACGCGCTGGCTGGACAGTGGATGATGTGGATTTATTCGAGATTAACGAAGCATTTGCCTCGCAAGTATTAGCCGATTTACGCGGGTTGGCACGCGATGGACATCATGTGCCATTAGAAAAAGTGAATGTCAACGGTGGCGCGATTGCGCTGGGGCATCCATTAGGTGCGAGTGGCGCACGGGTACTCATTACCCTCATCCATGCCTTGCAAGACAGAGGCTTAAAACGTGGCGTGGCGGCGTTGTGCTTGGGCGGTGGTGAAGCAGTCGCAATGGCTGTGGAAATCGAAAATTAACGTGTGATACAAATGAAAGAGAGGCGTATCAACACCCGCTACGCCTCTCTTTTTTATCCCTCTGCAAACATCATTTTTGAGTTTTCCACATAATCCAAACTCTGATGACGGAAATACGTATTATACAACTCGGCATAATGCCCACCGTTTTCCATGAGCGATTCATGACTCCCCTCCTCAATGATTGCACCCTCTTTTAACACAATAATGCGGTCTGCATCACGCACGGTACTCAGCCGGTGGGCGATGAGGATGGATGTCGAATTTTTGAGGATGAGATGCAACGCCTCTTGAATTTGTGACTCGGTGAACGGGTCTACGCTGGCAGTGGCTTCATCTAAGATGAAAATCGCTGGTTTTTCGAGCAAGACACGCATCAGGCTCACCAATTGGCGTTGCCCCATACTCAATCGTGCGCCACGCTCACCCACATCGGTATCGAGTCCATTGGGCAATGTTTCGAGCCATTCACCACTACCTACACTGTAAGCAATTTCGTTGATTTGTTCATCGGTTGCATCTGGAATCCCATAGCGGATATTCTCGCGGACTGTCCCGCTAAATAAAAAGGGTTGTTGTGGCACGATCCCCAACCGCGAGCGATACGACTGCAAATCGAATGTGCGTATATCGCGCCCATCCACCAAAATTTGCCCTGTCTGAAATTCATAAAAACGGGTGATGAGCTTGGCAATGGTGCTTTTACCTGCGCCTGTATGCCCCACAAATGCCACACTTTCACCCTCTTTGATGGTGAGGTCAAAATTTTTGAGAATCGGTTGGTCTGCCAAATACCCAAACACCACATCCACAAATTCGACCTTGCCCTGCAAATGACCCACAGGCAAATTATTCGATTGAATAATGGTGTTATCGGCATCAATTAGGGCAAAAATACGTTCTGTGGCGCTCAATGCTTGTTGAAATTGACTCCACAACGCTGCCATATTGATAAACGGAAACCAAAAACGGTCTACGCCTTGTATGAACAAAAACCATGTTCCTACATCAATATTTTGCCAATAAATATGCAATGCACCCACATATAACACCAGCGCAATGGCAAAACCAGCCAACGCATTGAGTACCGGAAAGACCATCGCCAAGACAAACCCACGACGCATATTGATACGATAGGATTGATGATTGATATTGACAAATTCATCATAAATAAAGCGTTCTTTACGAAAATTTTTGGCAACGCTGATGCCAGCGACACTCTCTTGAATATTATCATTGACCGCCGCCATCGCCCGTGACCCCTGACGGGTGGCAATCCGCGCCAACCAACGAAAGAATGTCGCCGCCCCAACAATAATTGGCAATGTGCCAATTATCAGTGCCGTTAGTGTGACAGATTGCGACACCAACACCACTGTAAGCACCAAGACTTGAATGAGGAGCGATATAACATCACTAGCAATGAGGATAACATCACCAAATTCTTGGGTGTCGCTGGTGATTCGGCTGACAATTTTGCCCGATTTATGCGTATCATAAAATGCAAGGTCGCGCTCCAATGCGGCGGCAAACGCATCTTTCCGCATTTGCGAAATAACATTTCCCACCACAAAACTGAGCAAGTATCGCCGCACCCAATTTGCCCCATACTGCACAAATGCCGCGATCAAGAGCGCAATCATCAGCACAAATAACACGCTTTGGTCATTTTGTCCCAAAACCCGCACACCATCAGCGATAAATATCGGCACAAGTGAAGACGTGACAGAGACGACCAAAAAGCTACCCATCGCCCACAGGACTTGTTTGCGATAGGGCTTAAAATATTGAATGATACGCTTAAGCAAGTAACTATCTGAATATTGCCTATCGTAATTATCTTTATCTAACCCACCAAAAATTGCGACCATATACGCCCTATTCTGATTTATCAATGCCTATACATGCGCCATTATATCACCTCGCCCATGACCATGTGTTGCCAATTTGTGTGCAACGATTCATCTAATTTCAACGTATTGCTAACACAGTGGGTAGTACACTATTTTTTATAGCTATGGCTAATTTCATAAAAGAGAGAAAAATCCCTATGATACGTGTCAGACGGAGCGGGAAAAAAAATGGAAGTAAAAACAAAGCAGATGAAGACGAATTAGATGATATTCCCAATGTCCCAACGCAATGGCGACGCATGTTGGGCTATTTGGGCAAATATAAACGGCGTTTGGCATTGGCAATTTTGGGGACATTGGCAAGCGCAGGCTTGAGCCTTGTTTTCCCCGCGATTATTCAACAAGTCGTAGATTCGGCGCTTACACAACAAAATTTAGACCTGCTCAATCAAGTGACTGTATTTTTGTTAGTGGTATTCATGTTGCGGTCTGTGACCTCATTCATTGAGGGCTACAACCTGAATTATATTGGTGAACGCATCATGGTAGATTTGCGTACCCAGCTTTATACCCACCTCAATACCCTTTCGATGGGATTTTTTGTTGAAAGGCGTGTGGGTGAATTGGTCTCGCGCATGTCATTGGATGTCACCACTATGCGAAGTGTTTTGACAGATAATGTCAATGTGTTGCTCCAACAAACCACCGTCATGGTTGGCTCTGTGGTGGTGATGTTCATCATCAATTCGCGCCTCACATTCTTCATCCTCGCGCTTATCCCTGTATTGGTGGGCTTAGGCTTTGTATTTGGATTTTACCTACAACGCATTAGCACCCGCATCCAAGATGAACTCGCTGGTTCAACCGTAGTGATGGAAGAATCACTCCAGAATATCCGCGAAGTAAAAAGTTTTGTCCGTGAACCATACGAAATCCAACGCTATAACGATGCCATCACCCGTTCATTTAAGGCGGCATTACAGTTATTGCGTATCAATTCGGTGTTTGGTCCATTTGTCGGATTTTTGGCATTCGGAAGCCTCACCCTAATTTTATGGTTTGGTGGGCAAGAAGTGATTGCCCAACGCCTCACAGGGGGGCAACTGATTAGCTTTTTATTCTATGGAATCACCGTAGCAGGCAGTTTTGCCTCACTGGTGGGGTTATATAGCAATTTCCAAAAAGCGATTGGCTCTACCAAGCGTGTATTCGAGATTTTAGACACTCAACCCAGCGTCAAAGACAAACCCAACGCACAAAACATCACCAATGTGCGCGGAAAAATCACCTTTCAGGATGTGGACTTCACCTATGATACCAAACAAGAGGTGCTAAAAGGCATCTCATTAGAAGTGGCAGAAGGCGAAATTCTCGCCATTGTTGGCGCAAGTGGCGCGGGAAAATCCACCACCTTTAACCTCATACCCCGTTTTTATGACCCCACCGATGGAGCAATTCTGCTGGATGGTGTGGATTTGCGCGACATCACCCAAGCCAGCCTGCGCGAGAATATCGGCATTGTGCCACAAGAAACATTACTCTTTGGCGGGACAATCCGCGAGAATATCCGCTATGGCAAACTGGATGCCACAGAAGATGAACTCATCGCCGCCGCCAAAGCCGCCAATGCCCACCAATTCATCACCGAATTAACCGATGGCTACGAGACAGTTGTCGGAGAACGTGGGACAAAACTCAGTGGTGGGCAACGCCAACGGGTAGCAATCGCCCGTGCCATACTCAAAAATCCGCGTATTTTGTTGTTGGACGAAGCCACTTCCAGCCTAGACAGCGAGAGTGAGCATCTCATCCAAGAGGCACTCACCCACCTGATGCAAAACCGCACAACGATTATCATCGCGCATCGCTTTAGTACCGTGCGCGTGGCACATCGTATCGCCGTTTTGGATAGAGGTGAATTGGTAGAACTCGGCACACACGATGAACTCATCGTCAAAGATGGCATCTATACCAAGCTATATGACTTACAATTACTCCATCCAGATGCACCTGTAGAGGAACTCGCATGAAAACCGTATTCGTCACAGGTGGGACAGGCTTTTTGGGCGGGGCGTTGATACACGCCCTATCTGCACAAGGCATACAGATTAAGGCATTGGTCAGAAATCCGCAGAAGGGCGAGAAAATCGCCCATTTAGCGGGTGTGGAATTGATACAGGGCGATTTGACCACCGATACCGCATGGATGGATACCGCCCTAAACGGCGTGGATGTGGTGTTTCATGTGGCGGCGGCGCTGGGCGGGGATATGGCTCAACAACGCGCCATCAATGTGGATGCGACACGGGCATTGGCACTCGCATCCGCAAAAGCAAGTGTGGGGCGATTTGTGCATGTGAGTTCCATCGCGGTGTATGGGTATCCATCGGCAAAAATTATCGCAGAAGAACATCCCCTCACAAAACCCATTCCATACGACTATGCTGTCACCAAAGGGGAAGGCGAAACAGCATTGATAGACGTGGCGAGTGTCCATAACCTGCCGTACAGCATCATCCGACCGGGTATGATTTATGGGGCGCATAGCCAAACATGGACAAAATTGGCATTTAACATCGCTAAACGCAAACCCACTATTTTTATCGGGAATGGAAGTGGCAAAAGCGCCCCGATTTATGTGGATGATGTGGTCAATTTGCTCATATTATCGGCAACACATCACCAAGCAATTGGGCAAATTTTTAATGGCACCCCAGACCCTGCTCCAACATGGCGCGAATTTTTGGGTAGCTATTCGGCATTAGTAGGTGGCAGGCATTGGCTTAGTATCCCTACCCCCTTGATAAAATTGTTCATACGGATAATTAGCCCGTTCACCAAACTGGATATGATTAAGGGTGGGACTGGCTTTCTCAAATTTATCACGTCAGATACTACCTATAGTACCCAAAAAGCGCGTGATTTGTTGGGATGGTCGCCCAAAATCCCGTTAGATGAGGGCATTAAGCGGTGCATACCTTATCTGAAAGAAAAAGGTTTGCTAGAATAAAGACTGATTATGCCATTTTTATCAAGAGGATACAGTCACATTGAAACCCCTAACTCATCAAATTGCGGCGCTCGTCCGTCAAGCCATCCAAAAAGCCCAAAACGCGGGTGAATTACCCCAAGCCGATATTCCCGCCATTGATATTAAGCCACCTAGAAAACCTGAACAAGGTGACTATGGCGCATCGGTGGCGCTTGCCTTGTCCAAAGGGATGAGCAAGCCACCCCTAGACATTGCCAATATCATCGCCAAACACATGACCAAACCCGATTTTATCTCTGCCGTAGAAGTCGCGCCTCCCGGTTTTGTAAATATTCGCCTTGATGAAAATTGGATTCGGGATATGGTGAATATTCTCATCACATCTGGCGATACATTTGGTGCGTTGGATATTGGCGCAGGCAAACGCGCACAGGTCGAATTTCTGAGCGCCAATCCCACAGGTCCCATCACCATCGGGCGCAGTCGTGGCGCAATTCTTGGCGATGGCATCGCCCGTGTGTTAGAAGCCACAGGATACACCGTTGAGCGCGAATATTATTTCAACAATGCCGGTGTGCAGATGCACAATCTGGGTGAAAGCCTGCGGATTCGGTATCTTAAAGAATTGGGTCAAGACATCGAAATTCCCGATATGGATAAATTTTATCAGGGCGAATATCTAATTGATTACGCCAAAGACCTCATTACAGAAAAAGGCGACTCGCTCAAAGATGCCGATTGGGAAGTGTTCAAAGAATACGCAGAAAAACGCATGTTTGGCTGGATTCAAGAGACGTGTACGCGGATTGGCATCAAACACGATGTCTTTTTCAACGAAAACACCCTATACGACACGGGTGTTGTATGGGAAATTCTGGATGATTTGAAGGCGCGTGGGCATGTCTATACATCGGTGGTGCGTGAAGGCGAGACCGATGAGGTCAAAGCCGAAAATGCCCATCTGAAGCCTGCCCAATGGTTTAGAAGCACGACTTTTGGCGATGAAGAAGACCGTGTACTGGTCAAAAGCAATGGCGAAGCGACCTATACCCTGCCCGATATTGCCTATCATATCAACAAAATTAATCGTGGCTTTGACCTCTTGGTCAATATTTTGGGTGCAGACCATTTTACCCAAGCACAAGTCGTCCGCAGAGGGGTGGTGGCGCTCGGATATGACCCAGAACTCATTCATGTAGTGCATGTGCAAATGGTCAGTGTCGTGCGCGATGGCAAACCATTTAAGGGTAGCACACGGCGCGGATTATTCGATACATTGGATGAACTGATAGACCTCACCAGCGCCGATGCCATTCGCTACTTTCTGCTTCAACGCAGTCCAGATTCACATCTCAAATTCGATATTAATGTGGCGGTATCACAAGGCAACGAAAACCCTGTGTATTATATCCAATATGCCCATGTGCGCTGTGCGGGAATTTTGCGGGAGGCAGATGTGCGTGGCGTGAACATTGATGGAGCAGATTTATCGCTACTCGGCGCAGAAGAACTCACCTTTTTGCGAAAATGCTTGGAATTGCCCGATATTATGCAAATCGCCAGCGAAAATTTATCACCACACACCATCGCGTTTTATGCGATGGAACTCGCCAATGCCTTTCATCCGATGTATGATCGCGTGCGTGCCTTTGCCGATGGCATAGACCCCGATTTGCAAAAATCTCGTCTCGCCTTTTATAGCGCGACCAAAGCCATGTTCAAGCGCGTGTTGGATTTATTGGGCATGACATCGCCAGAACGCATGTAAGAACGACATGGGTTTGTAGGGGCGGCATATATGCCGTCTAACACCCATCACCCAACCCATTAATAATCATTCATCAAATACTTTGTAGACATTACCCCAATTTTGCACTAAACTGAGATTGTTCGTTCAAAAAAATTTGAAAGGTGATATAAATGACCCCATTACATGGTTTTGAACTCATCAAAGAAACCCACATCGCAGAAATCAATAGCAATGCACGGATTTACCGCCATATCAAAACAGGCGCAGAATTGCTGTCGCTAGAAAATAATGATGAAAATAAATGCTTTGGCATCACCTTCACCACTCCCCCCCCCGATGACACAGGTCTGCCCCATATCCTAGAACATTCGGTGTTGTGTGGCTCGCGCAAATACCCCACCAAAGACCCGTTTTTTGAACTCATCAAAGGGTCATTGGCAACATTTATCAACGCCCTGACTTTTGCAGATAAAACCGTTTATCCTGTCGCCAGCCAAAACACCAAAGATTTTTATAACCTTGTGGATGTCTATCTGGATTCAGTATTTCATCCCACGATGACTCCAGACACCCTCAAACAAGAGGGTTGGCATTATGAATTAGAATCTGCCGATGCCGAGATGATTTATAAGGGTGTCGTGTTTAACGAGATGAAGGGCTTTTATTCATCACCAGACCAAGTGCTATATCTCGAAACAGGCGCAAGTTTGTTTCCAGATAACCTGTACGGGGCAAATTCTGGCGGGAATCCACGTTCCATCCCCGATTTAACCTTTGACCAATTCAAAGAATTCCACGAGACCTATTATCACCCCTCCAATGCACGGATTTATTTTTACGGGGATGATAACATAGAAGAGCGCCTGAAATTGGTAGATAGCTACCTCACCAATTTTGAGCGTAAAGAAGTCGCCAATCCATTCACCCCACATCCAGAATTTAGTGAGCCACGCCGTATCACCATTCCCTACGATGCGGGCGATGATGCAGAAGGTAAAGCATTGGTGACAGTGAACTGGGCATTGCCAGATTCGCTCAATGTCGAGCGCACACTTTCGCTCCAGATGTTAGAACAAATTTTACTCGGCTCACCTGCCTCACCCCTCTATAAAGCATTACTCGATTCTGAACTGGGTGAAGATGTGGCGGGTCTCGGCTTAGATGCCGATTCTGCCCAGATGCTTTTTTCTACGGGGATGCGCGGTGTCGCCTTAGAAGATGCGGGCAAGGTCGAAGATACCATCATACAAACCCTGCAAGCACTCGCCAAAGACGGCATAGACCCCCTCGAAATCGAAGCCGCCATGAACACCTTTGAATTTTCACTGCGCGAATATAATACAGGGCAATTTCCACGCGGTTTGGCAGTGATGTTCTCTAGCCTATCCACATGGCTATATGGTGGCGACCCACTCGCGCCATTGGCGTATGAATCGTCATTAGATGGCATCAAGAAACAAATCGCCAACGACAATCGCTATTTTGAAAAAATGATTGAAACGCACCTGCTCAATAACAACCATCGCTCAACTATTTTGCTTGAGCCAGATTCCAATTATCGTCAACGGATAGAAGCAGAAGAACGCGCCCGTTTAGATAATGCCCGCGCAAAAATGTCTGATGCAGAGATTCAAGCCATCATCACTGATACTAAACGCTTACGCGAAAAACAAGAAGCACCAGATGCCCCAGAAGATATTGCTAAATTGCCATTTCTCAAATTAAGCGATTTAGAACGCGAAAGTCGTAATTTCCCCATCGAAGTGAGCCAAAGCAGTGGCGCAACTGTGGTCTATCACGCTATTTTTAGCAATGGCATCACCTATTTCGATTTGGGATTCGATTTGCACACCATCCCACAAGACCTCATCCCCTATATGGGATTGTTCAGCACCGCCCTATTGGAGATGGGAACAGAAAAAGAGGATTTTGTCCGCCTAACCCAACGCATCGGCAGTAAAACAGGCGGGATTGATACCAGCACCATCGCCACCGAAAAATATGATCGTTCCGGGAGCGCCTTGTGGATGTTCATCCGCGCCAAAGGGATACAATCGCAAAATGATGATGTGTTGGCAATTTTGCAAGATATTTTGCTCACACTCAAATTGGATGACAAAGAACGCTTTAAGCAAATTCTCTTCACCGAAAAAGCGGGGTTAGAAGCCCGCATCGTCCCCGCAGGTCACATGATGGTCGCCAGTCGCCTTAGCTCACATTTCACCCTGTCGGGTTGGGTGCGGGAACAAATGGGTGGCATTAGCTATCTGTTCTTCTTGCGCGATTTAGCGAGTAAAATTGATAGTGATTGGGAAGGAATCCTCGCCAAGCTAGAATCGCTCAAAAAGCACCTTATCAACCGCGATACGATGATTTGTAATGTGACCCTAGACGCGCCCAATTGGGAGAAATTCCAACCCAAGTTAGAGTCATTCATTCGCGCCATGCCATCCAACGGCATCAACAAAGTTACATGGAATCCGACCTTTGCCACTGCCAATGAGGGATTATCTATCCCCACACAGGTTAATTATGTAGGCAAAGCACGCAATATCTATGAAGCAGGGTTTGAGTTTCATGGGGCGATGTATGTCGCCATCAATTATCTGCGGATAGACTACCTGCTCAATCGGATTCGGATTCAGGGCGGGGCGTATGGGGCATTTGCCAGCTTTGACCCTAGTTCTGGCATATTTGGGTATGGCTCATATCGTGACCCCAATTTGCTCCGCACATTAGATGTGTATGATGGCACAGCCGACTTTTTGCGTGGTGAACCCCTCAGCGATGATGAACTGACCAAGAATATTATTGGCGTGATTGGCGATTTTGACCCCTATCTCTTGCCAGATGCCAAAGGTTATGCCTCATTAAACCGCTATTTGACCAATATAAGCGATACCCAACGTCAAAAAATCCGTGAACAGGTGTTGAGTACCACCAATGCCGATTTGAAGAAAGTCGCAGAGGCGTTAGATGCGGTCAAGAATGGTCGTATCGTGGTATTAGGGTCTAAAGAGAGTATCGAAAAAGCCAATGCCGAGCGTGGCAATTTCTTATCTGTCACACCGATTCTATAATAATCATTGCAGGATAATGGGGCATGATATATCATCCCTAATGCAATAGACCATGTAGGGGCGCAACAAGATTGCGCCCCTATACATTTCCGTTAAAGAGGAGGCGTTATGGGACTCAAACCAGACCATTGGATTCGCAAAATGGCACAAGAACACCGCATGATAGAGCCATTTGTAGAGACGCAAAAACGCGATGGGGTTATCAGCTATGGGGTATCGTCCTATGGCTATGATATGCGTGTGGCAGATGAATTTAAGGTGTTCACAAATGTGTTTTCTGCCATAGTAGACCCAAAAAATTTCTCACCAGAATCATTTGTAGACATCAAAAGTGATGTGTGCATTATCCCACCCAATTCGTTTGCATTGGCGCGTTCTGTCGAATATTTCCGTATCCCGCGCAGTGTATTGACGATTTGTGTCGGAAAATCCACGTATGCAAGATGTTTTAGGGGTGATACAAAAGTCGCATTGGCTGATGATACATCCGTATCATTAGAAGAAATGGCAAAACGAAGCGAAGCGGGTGAATTATTCTTTGGCTATAGCATTGGGCAATTTGGACGGGTGATGGTTACGCTACTAGAAGCACCCCGCTATATTGGGCGCGATGCACTCATGGAAATAACACTTGATAATGGCGCAGTTATCCATGCGACATCTGACCATGAATTCATCACACGCGATGGACGACTCTTAAAAGCCGATGATTTGCGCGATGGCGAATCACTAATGCCCCTCTATCGGCATTTGGCGCGGGGATACGAAATGGTTTATCAACCCGCAAACGGGCATTTATACCCAACCCATCGCTTGGCAGATGAATGGAATTTACGTCATGGGGTTTATGCCGATGAACCCAATACACATCGCCATCACAAGGATTTTA
>Ga0163154_10001971_pt1 | contig 30758 bp, 26 predicted proteins | sample OliLakLV19MP9P1_FD_148649 | JGI IMG/M metagenome (GOLD analysis project Ga0163154, IMG submission 148649) | Freshwater microbial mat bacterial communities from Lake Vanda, McMurdo Dry Valleys, Antarctica - Oligotrophic Lake LV.19.MP9.P1 | ecosystem: Environmental > Aquatic > Freshwater > Lake >... | reverse complement strand
GAGCTGGGTGCGGTCAATGACCGCACCCAGCTCATCACTGGATGATCGCCTCCGCGCCGTTTACGGACGCTTGCATGTACAGGCAATTAAAGTAGCAACGCTGCTGGCGGCAATGGACTGGGCAGACGAAGATGGCGGGCTGCCACACCCAAAGGTGACAGCTGCCCACTGGTATCGCGCCCAGCAGATCGTCGAAGACTGGCGGGCATCTGCTCACCGCCTGCTGGCGGATTTAGGCGAGAACGAAGAAGGACGGCTGGAAAATCGTGTATTGAGTCTGCTCAAAGCCTGCGGCGGCAGCGCGACGGTACGCGACCTGTACCGCACCCTGCGTGCGCCGCGTAAGACGGTGCTGGAGTCCCTCAAGGCGCTGGAAGACGATGGGCGCATCATCCGTGTCCAGAACGCTTACAGCGGGCGGGGTCGTCCACCGGAGAAATATGAATTGATTGAAGCCGATTCTGTCACGGCTGCGCCATAAATCGAATTTTGTCATTTTGGCTTTTGTCACAGGCGTGACGAAATTCATGGAGAGAGAAAGCATGGTGGATACCCAACATTTGAAGGAACACTGCGATCTGCGCCGACTGGTCGAGCAGGATTTAGGACCCGCCCCGCTGCGCGGCGGACGCGCTTATTTATGGAAGTGTCCCTTCCACAATGAACACAAGGGCTTCAGCTTGGCGGTCTGGGCGAATGGCTACCGCTGTTTCGGAGCCTGTGATACCAGTGGCGATGCGCTGGACTGGCTCACTCACTACCGCCGCTTGAGCTTTGTCGAAGCCCTGCGGGCATTAGGCGAACCTGCGCCAACGGCTGTACCAGCCGAGCGTAAATGTCTGAAATCTCCCGCCGAACCGCCGGAATGGAACTGGCAGCATCGGGCAGAACGCATTGTCAGCCAGGCGGAAGAAATGCTGTGGTCGGAAGTGGGTGAACCAGCACTGAATTACCTGACCGGCAGAGGCTTGACGACGCGCACGATACGTACCGCCCGATTGGGTTATGTGCCGGGCGACTTCCGCAGTTGGCGGGTGCTGGAAGGGATGGATGTCCCCTGTGGGATTACGATCCCCTGGTTTGCGGCGGATGCGCTCTGGGCGGTGAAAGTCCGTCGCGCTTATGGCACACCGAAATATCAGCAGATTAAAGGCGGCAACGTCAACGGCTTGTATGGCGCAGACCAGTTAGCAAGCCGGGATGTGGCTTTATTTTGCGAAGGTGAATTCGACGCGCTGCTGGCGCGGCAGGAAACCGGTGATCTGACAGCTGCTGTGACCTTGAGCAGTGCCACCGCGATCCTCAGTTCACGCTGGTATGCAGAACTGACTCACTGCCATACCATTCTCGTTGCTTATGATCGTGATGCGGCAGGTGAAAAAGGGGCAAATCGCCTGCTCTCCCTCTCGTCGCGCTTTCGTCCTATTCGAGTGCCGCAGGGCAAAGATGTAGGCGAGTTCTACCTGCAAGGCGGTGACCTCTATGCCTGGATTGCGAATGCGCTGAAGGAAAAACAATCGGTTTTGGAGGAGCAGCCCCATGCCCTCTAAAGTCACAAAACCACAAAAACCGGAAGATATGCTGCTGCGTGTAATCCGAGTTGCAGAAATCCTAGTAAAAAGTCAGGACAAAACAACGGACGAACCCGCCACGAACCCGCCGTCTAATCAAACGGCAGTCAGTGCCATTCAGACGCAAAAAACACAGCCATAACATTTTGGTGTAAGCTCAGGCAAAGTCATGATGATAGGGTCTTATGAGTCGTCGAAACAGTAAGCGGTTGCCGCCTAAACCGGGTTGGGCAGTCTATCTGCGAACCAGCAGTGAAGATGCCCAGAATCCAGAGAATTCCCAGCGCCGCCAGCGTCATGCGATTGAGCGGTCATTATTTGAGCGTACCGACCTGCCGGTCTTCAATGAATATATTGACAACCTGAGTGGTCGCTATGCGGATAATCGACCGGGATACCAGCGTATGTTAGAGGATGCGCGTGCAGGCTGCTTCTCACATGTTGCCGTCGAGAACGCCGAGCGTTTTGGGCGCAACGATGCCGAGGCACTGGTAGCGCTTGATGCACTGCATGGGCTGGGCATTGCAGTACGGTTCGCTGACTATCCTGACCTCGATCCGATTGACCCGGATGACCGTATTCTGGTCAGCCTGTCGTTTACACTCGCACGGCGTGAGTCCATTAAGCTCGGTCAGCGTGTTACCGGTGGATTGCACGCCAAACTGCGGACGGGTGGTTTTGTTGGCAAAGCGCCGGATGGGTATCTCAACTGTGAAGAAAAGACGGAACAAATCGACAAGACCCGTGCCGGGCGCTATAACCGCTGGATTGAGCCAGACCCCGAACAGTTCAAAGTGTGGCGCACCGCCTGGGATTTGCTGTTGACCGACCAGTACACCCTCGCCGAAATTTGTGAGGAACTTCATGCTCGCGGCTATCGTTTTCGGAGTGGTCGTCCCTTCGTCACAGTCAATGCGCGTGGGAGGCGCAAAGAAGCAGCCAATGGACTGTCGCGCATCTTGAATAACTGGTTCTATGCCGGTTGGGTCGTCAGTGAGAAAGCTAACATCCCGCCAAAAACCGTGCAGGGGCAGTGGAAACCACTGGTGACCACGGAGGAATTTGAACAGGGTCTTGCCATTCTTGCGGCACGTCAGAAACACCGCAAAAGTGGTGGCAAGGTTCATGATTATCTGCTGCGCGGTTTAGTCTATGTTGAGTTGGATGATGGCAGAGTTTTGCGCTTGACTGGATCAACCCCTAATGCCGGACGTTCGGGAGGTGGTACATCCTACTACTGCATCGAAAGCAGTGGTGTCAATATCCTGTGCCGAACAGTGGATGAGCAGATACCTTATGAACTGGTGAAAATTCAGGTTGATCCTGAAATGATTCCGCTCATTCGGAATAGCTACAACGATGAGATTGCCGACAAATTAGGACGGATGCGTCCCGACCAGCGTGCCGACCTCGAACGAAAATTGAAGGATATTGATGAAGAAGAGGCGCGGGCGCTGCGACTGTACACCATTGGTAAAATCACAGATCGGGTCTGGGAAAATCTGTGGTCGGAATGGCAAGATCGGCGGCGTACCCTGCGTCATGCGCTGGAGTCGTTGCAGGCACACAATGATGTCCATATCGCAAATTTAGACGCAGCACTCACGGTCATTGCAAAAGTGGTATACTGTATAACAAGCTGGAACGCAGCAGTCAAAAGAAGCTGCTGCATGAAATGGTCTATCGGGTGGTTGTTTGCCCGAAGGGAACCATACGGCGGATGGAATTGCTGCCACCGTTCGGGTATCTGAAACAAGTGACAGATCGCGTGCGGAAAGGTAGTGGTTTTGAGGGAAAAACAAAGACCAGCGCGATGGCTGGTCAATGTTCGGACTACGTCCAATCTGATGACCCCAACGGGACTCGAACCCGTGTCCACACCTTGAAAGGGTGTTGTCCTAGACCGCTGGACGATGGGGCCTAACTTGCGAATAGTTTACCAGTCGGCTACTTAAGCGTCAAGCGTGAAAATAGAATATTCTTGTATCAGATAGCGTCTGAATATCTCACCTTTAGAATGGGAAGAAACCAAGTACCTAGGCGAATGATTAGGAACTTCCCGCCTATACACAACAGCTATCACGAAATATTCCTTCTGAAGACAGGGATACGATCAAGTGGAACATTAACCTCAACAAATCCGCCATTTTGAAACCGCTCACCTGTCCAGAAATCAACCCATTCACCGGACGGCAGAAAACAGACCGCTTGCGAAACACCCGCTTCTATTACCGGGCAAACAAGCAAATCACGCCCAAAGTAGTATTGATAAGGGGAAGCCTGGCTGTGCCACAGTTGCAATGGGCGCATCATTGGCTCACCGCTGGATGCGCTGTGCTGGGCTTCTTGCCAGATGTAGGGGATTAAGCGTTCCCGTACAGCCATTAATTGTTTGAAGATGGGTATTACGCGCTCATCGCCTGTTAGTGCTTGAATATTCCAAGGTGTGCGATCTCGGCTGGGGTCGCGCTGCGGATTGTATTCTGAATGGTACTGCATCACTGGACAAAATACTGCCATCGCCGCCGCACGTAGATATAATTCGGCTGTGGGAATCGTGCCGCTAAAGCCAGCAAAATCCCATCCCCAAAATGAAATACCCGATACAGCCGCGTTCAGTCCTGCCAAAATCGAATGTTGGAACGCCTCCCAAGTGGAATTTTCGTCGCCAGCCCAATGGAGCGGTGAACGCTGGGAACCCGTATATCCGGCTCGGCTGAAGGTGATGCCGTCTCGTTTTGCTTTGGCGAAATCGTAATAGGCTGCGGTATAGTGCTGAGGATATTCATTCCATAATTCATCGCCGCGCCGTCCATCAGCAAAGCGCGTTTCTGCGCCCCATAGATGCTCACCACCATCGGTCTTAAAGCCATCAATACCTATCTCATCCAATAAGTAAGCACGTTTATTCAGCCACCAATCGCGCTCTACTGGGTTTGTCACATCCCAAATGTAGCCATTACGAAACCAGAACGGGCGTACTTTATGCAAACTGCCATCAGCTTCGCGCACACCAAAGCCTGAATTTTCAAAGTATTCATGGTCGGCTTGATGTTGAGCGTGAGGTTGCTCTAATACCTTTAGTATGGGAATCTGCCAGAGTAGGAGTTTTATTCCCTGTGTATGCAGACGATCCACCATGCTTTTTGGATCAGGCCATTTGCCGCCTGATGGAAAGTTGAAATCGGCGTAGGAAGGGGCTTCTGAGCCGGGACGCGGTGTATATTCGGCATCATTCCAGATATAGAACGTGGTTTCATCGCTCCACGCTTCGATCACAACAACCGCAGGCTGAATACCATAATCGAGGGAAGTCTGCACCTCTTTTTCAACACGCGCCTGCGAGTTCCATTCGTTGCTACTCATCCATAAACCGAAAGCCCATTCTGGTGGCAGCGCGGCGGGACCAGTCATCTGCGTGAACTGCGCGATAATGTCGAGCAGGTCACTGCCTGTGAAGCCATGCAGCGATAAGGTCTCATCGCCCCCTAAATCTGCTTCGAGCGTCCAAGAGTCGGATGCTGTAGCAGCGAGGTCAAACTGCATCCATCGACTGCTCTCGATGTAGAGACCATAACCTGCTGAAGAGAGTAAAAATGGGATAGGCATATAGGTGCGCTGTCCATGATTTTTGTACTGCTCGTAAACCCGCACATCAATGATGTTGCCGCGTTGATTAAGGGCATTAAAGCGCTCACCCAGACCGAAAAAGCGTTCATCCGGCTTACACGGGAAGGTTAAGCGGACTCGGCGTTTATGTATGCCATCAGTAAGCCATTCAACTTTTTGAATGGTCGGCGCGTTGGCAGATGTCGCCGTGTGCAAATTAAGTTTGATTGCTGGCATTATAGCCTCATCCGTTTGCCATACTTCCCCGTGCAGCACGAAACTTTCTGTCGTCACCCCTTCGGCTTCGAGCCAATAGGTCAGTGTTTGCCCGTAAGGCGGCGCGGTAAGCTGCACCTGCCAGACATCCTGCTCAACACGGATCAGCCGTTCCAAAAATTCCGCGCCAACGCCTTCTTCCTGTTTTTGCTGCCAATCAATTTGCTGTTCGGCAGGGATGATACTTTCTGGCTGCTCGCCTAGAACATAATGAAGGGCTACTTTGCTGGCAGCACCCGCAGGCCGTGTGACAATCCCGATGATAAAACGCTCATCTGCCAATGGCTGACGCGGGAAACGCTCTTCTGGGAGCTGCTCATAGGGATGTTCTTGATCATGAGGTTTGTGGATAATCTCTAACATTGTGAACGACCCTTCATCAGCGATTTTGCGAAAGCGACGACTTTAGCAGGAGATACATCCCGTGTGACCACAAAAGCGGGGTTGCCGGCTCTCCCCAGCGTGTCACCCACTCTTTATAATAGTCCCCGGCTAACAAATGCCCGGAAACCTGTTCCGGCATTTCACCGGATAGTGCCGCTTGTGACTCGACCCAGTCGATTAGGCTGCCTGCTTCTTGATGGCGACCTAGTTCAATATAAGCCCATGCCAGCCATAAGGTCAGCAGTAGCCATTCGCCACCACCATAATATGTATCAGCGCGATAGCGGTACACTCCGCCGCCGGGGCGATAAATATCGCGCTCGATTTTTTCTAACGTTGCCAAAAACCGTTGATCGTTTACATCCACTAATTTGTAAGGGAGCGCTATCCATAAAAGGCTGGCATCCACCGCATCATTGCCCAAATATTTCATAAAATGACCGTCCGACGCAACAGCCTTCGTCAATACGAAATCGCGTATCGCTTCTGGCAGTCCGGCGGGAATGAGTTCCGATTCTAGGGATTGCACCGCGCACAAGCCGCCATAAAGCGCAGCAAGTGTTGCGGTATGGATATGATGACGATGTTCTTCCCAGCAGTCGTAATTGGGCGATTGCCAGAGCGCGGTTATATAGCGTGCGACGATTGCAACGGCGGGACGCGCTGCTTGCCAAAGCTCCTCATCGCCGTGTGTCCTGACGAACTCAACTAATCCCCACAGCCATGCTCCGTAACCATCTAACTGGAAATCCGGCCATTCTTCCTGCCCGATATGCCCATCAAGTTCAAAGCGGGTTGGCAAAAAATCGTCATCCGTTAGTGCGTCACCTTGCGCGATTTTGGCTAAAAGCAGGTCTACTTTATTGGCATACCCAATCAAAGTGCGGCTTGCCCATTGGTGGAAGGCACGGGCGCTTTCGGTTTGACCAACGGCATGCATCCCATAAGCAATCCATGTACCATCACGCAGCCAAGAATAACCATATTGCGAAAAGCTGAGGCAGGCAGCATACGCACCGTCAAATTGACCTGCACGAATAATGTCGATGCTGCGTTGCTGTAAATCAATCATACATCTGACCACCATTGGTAAGGGGAGGCACACGGGCTGGTGAAGTTCATTTAAAAATAAGCTCAATTAAACAATTTTGAAAAATTTCGCTATTTATAGGGGCAAAATAGTTTTTGCCCCTATAAATAGTTACTTCATGATGCGGTTTGCGGTTTATTGAATGAGCGCGTCAAGTTCGGTCTTGGCTTGGTCGAGTGCCTCTTGTGCGGTGAGTTCGCCATCAGCTACCTGGGTTAGTAGGGCGTTAACGGCATCCTGCATCTCGTTCTGCCGTTCAATGACGGGCGGAGTCACTGGGCTTTCCAGCGCGGTGAAGACAGCAGCGCGGTTAGCAGGCGGTGTTTGTGATAAGTAGGCTTCAAAGTATGCGGGTTCGTCCAGTGCTGGCAGTTCCCATGCGCTCTCGACGCGTACATTTGCGGCGGTTTCGCTGGAAGCGAGGAAGGTTGCCCAGGCTGCTGCTGCTTCGGCATTTTCGGTGGTGGCGGAAACAGCTACGCCGTTTGCGAAGAAGTGATGGGCGTGTTGGTTAATCATCGGCTCAATTTGGACATCCCAATTAAAGGTTGCGTCCTGGAACGCGCCGAACATCCAGATACCCGTAACGAGCATCCCCAGTTTGCCGCTCAGGAACAATTCGGAGTCAGAGACACCCGATAGTTCAGCCGCAGTCGGCATCAGGCCGTCAGTCATAAAGCTGACCATCATTTCCAGCGTACTCACGCAGGCTTCTGAATTGATGGTCGATTCGGTCATCTCCGCATTGAAGAAGCTGCATTCGCCATTCTGTGCGGCTTTCTTATAGAACTCCCAGAACTGGACAGGCGAGAAAACACCCCATGTATCATCGCCTAATGCGTGGATGGCTTCCGCCGCAGTCCGAGCATCGTCCCATGTCCATTCTTCGGTGGGATACTCAATGCCTGCTGCGTCGAACAAATCCGCATTGTAGAACAGCAGCACCGTTGAGAATGTCGCCGGGAGCGCTAACTGCTGATCGTCGTATTGGAAGGCTTCCAATGCGCGGGGATAGAAAGGCGCTTCGGCATTCATCATGTCTGTGACATCCAGCAGCACACCGTTGGCAGCATAGGTGACGAAGTTCTCGTAGTTGAGTTCAAACACATCCGGTGCATCGCCGCTGGCAACCCCGGCTTGTAACAAAGTAAAGTAATCGGCGAAGGGAGCTGTTTCTACTTCGACTGTGATGCCCGGATTTTCTGTTTCAAAGGCGGTAATGATAGTGTCCAAATCTTCAAGATGATCTGGCGCGGCGGAAAAGGTAAAATAGCGGATCGTCGTTCCATCCTGCGCGGCAGCGGGTAAAACGAACAGTAAGCACACACCTACGAGCAAAAACAATAGACGGCGTAACATAACTCAAACCTTTCAATATAAGCTGTTCTCTAACTAAACAAGCGCATTTCGTCGCTTGACGAAACCTAACCTTTAATCCCGCTGGAGATCGCGCCGGAGACAAACCAGCGCTGTGCCAGCAGGTACGCCACCAAGATTGGCAGCACTGTGATGACCGATCCAGCCATGACCATATTCCACTCCGTAAGCGCACGCGGCCCGGCCTGTAAGGTCGCCAATGCGATGGGCAGCGTCACAACATCAGCTTGACGTGCCACAAAGAGGGGATAGAGATAGTTATTCCAGTAACCCATAAAACTGAACACGCCCAAAGTCGCTAAAGCAGGCAGCGACAGCGGCATAATGATCCGCCAGAAAATCGTGAGATGATTCGCGCCGTCTACCAGTGCGGCTTCTTCAAAATCCTTCGGGAGCGTGAGGAAGGATTGGCGCAGCAGGAAGGTGCCGAATGCGCTGAACAAACCTGGCACAATCAGCGCGGAATAGGTATTCATCCATCCTAGCGTCCGCACCAAGATAAACTGCGGGATGACCAGCACCACCGCAGGGATCATCATCGTCATCAGATAAAGCACGAAAACACTGTTCCGACCAGGCCATTCCAGCCGCGCGAAAGCATAAGCCGACATGGACGAGATCACGATTTGACCTAGCGTTCCCATGACGGCGACAAACAGACTATTGAAGAAAGTTCGTCCCAAATCGATTCTTTCCGCCAGCCCGGTATAACTCTCAAATGTGAGCGGGTTCGGGATAAGCTGCGGCGGTGTTTGCAGAATATATTGCTGCGCCTTAAGGGAAGTACTGAGCATCCATAAGAAAGGCAGCACCATCAAGGCGACAATCAACACCATCATACTGATACGTACGATGCGCGCAAAAAGCATTGTTCCCTGCGCGGGTGAGGCTTCGTTTCGTATGGGCAGACCTTTGGCGCTTAAGGTATTACTCGGATTCATAGTAGACCCACCGTTTCTGTAAGCGAAGCTGCACAAACGTGATGGCGAAGATTAAAACGAAAAGCACCCACGACATCGCCGAGGCATAGCCCATCCGGTTATAGCTAAAGGCATTTTTGACGACTTCGGTTACGATCACTTCAACCTGACGATCAGCCGCGCTGTCACGCATTGGCATAAGCCAGACTTGTTCAAACATCTGAAAATAATTAATGAGCAACGTGATAGCGACAAAGAACATCGTCGGGGTGAGCAGCGGTAAGGTAATATGAAGCAGACAGCGCCAGCGATTCGCACCGTCGATTCGTGCCGCTTCGTAGTAACTTTCGGAAATATTTTGTAAGCCGCCCAGATAGAGGAGCGCGATATAGCCGACATCCTTCCAGATGCTGGTAATTACCATCGCATAAACCGCCGTCTGAGGCTCGAACAGCCATGCAGGGCCTTGAACGCCCAAAGTGCCTAAAGCAAAGTTCACCAGCCCATAGGAAGGATTAAAAATCCACTTCCAGATAAGCGAGACAACCACCCACGACGCAACGACGGGCAAAAAGCTCGCAGCACGGACGATGAGCATCCCCCTCACCTTCTGATTCAGAAAGAGCGCTAGGGCTAAACCCAACACAAACACCGCAGGGACATACAGCATGATAAAGGTGAGCGTATAACCCAATGCCTGCCAAAAATCTGCATCGCCCATCAGTTCTTGGAAGTTGCTTAACCCGACGAATTCTGGCGCACTCAGCAGATTCCAATCCTGAAAGGCGAGCCAGAATGACGAAATAATCGGATAGAGAATGAACAGAGAAAGTCCAATCAGGCCGGGCAGCAAAAATACAGCTACCCACTTCCACCGATGAATTCCACTATTCCAAGACATTCTCTATCATCTTTCACTCAATGAAAAAACATTGTCAAAAAATTTACCCAGTCGTTTCGCTGTGAACAAGCGGTGACACAAACACCCGATTTAAAACCAATGTCGCCGCCCCCCGCGCCCATGCGCGATCATCGGCTGGCTCAATGATGACTTTGATATGGTCGAGCAATCCGTTAAAGGTATAACGGCGCAGTGCCTCTATCATGGGTTGAAGCCGGAAGTTCCCCGCGTTCACGCCCTCGCCGCTAATGATGACCAGAGAAGGAGCCAGAATGTTCACTACGCCTGCCAGTGCTACGCCGAGATATTCACCGCTGCGGCGCAGCGCTTCTTGGGCGGCAGCCGAGCCAGCTTCAGCAGCAGTAATCACATCATGCAGCGTGTGACACGGAAAGCCTTCCGCCGTCAGCGACTGGATAATGGCGGGATCAGACGCGAGTATCTCTAAACTACCTGCGTCCACCGAGTGTCGTGCGCGGTTTAAGTCGATTATGTTGTGACCGAGTTCACCTGCGCCGCCGCGTTCACCCTGATATAGCTGCCCATGTAGAACCATCCCTAAGCCAACGCCGCGCCCTACCGTCACCACAATAAAGTTCTGCTGATGGCGACCTGCGCCAAAAAGATGTTCGCTCAATGTGAGGGTGTTCACGTCGTTCTCGATGGTGACGGGCAGTCCCAATTTTGCTTGCAATAGTCCCGCCAACGGCACATCGCGCCATCCGAAGAAGGGGGAGTAATTAACAACACCTTCATGCGGATTAATCACACCGGCTAACCCTACGCCGATACCGAAAAATGCGTTACGTGGCAGCCCAGCAGCCGTGATCGCCGTATTGATGATCTCGGCAAGTGCCTTGACCAATTGACTCGGCGTATGGTCACTTTCCAGGAAGAAATCATTGTAATAAAGAACACGCGCCTCAAAGCTCGTAATGGCGCAGACGACTCGCGTTTCCATCAGTTTGAGGCCGAGTGCATAGCCCGCGTCCGGGTTAAGACGCAAAAGCATCTGACGGCGGCCCCCGGTATAATCGCCTTCGCCGCTTTCAAAAACCCATTTTTCTTCAATCAACTCAGTGGTGATTTGCGAAACAGCCCCGACGCTTAAGCCAGAAATCTCCGTTAACTGTGTGCGCGAAAGCACACCCTCCCGCCGCAAAATGTTGAGGAGGAGGTTGCGGTTCATTGCTTTTATAAGGTCACGGTTGCCCCGGATAGCGCTTCGCATCTTTTTTCACTGAATGAATTAACTTTCCCATAATTTACAGGGCTTTTGCACACTTGTCAAGTCAGTTGCAAATTTTGCTCCCAATTACTGTGATTATTACACTTGAATCACTCGATTTTCAACCAACCATTGCACCGACTCATACACAGCTTCAAGTGAGGTATAACGCGGCTGATAGGCCAATAAGCGTTGGGCTTTGGCGATGCTGCCATTGGGACTATGGGCGATATGATCCCATGTCATCGACCAGTCGTGTTCTGGCACGAACCGACAAAAATCATCCCAACTGACAAACTTTAGATTTGCTTCTCGACCAAACCATCCAGCGACGGCCTCCGCATATCCGCGCAGCGTGAGTGCAGCGGGGGATACGACATGAAATGCCTCACCTGCGCTGATGCTCCAATGCTGCACTGCACGCATAAACGCTTGGGCGACATCATCCCCGTGAACATGATGCACCGTTTCCATGCCGATATTTGGCAAAAGCAGTTCTTCGCCCTTCGCTAACTGCTCGAACACCTTTGGATTATTGTTGCCCTGGGGATTAACTGGATTGTGTCCCGGCCCGACAATGTGGCCTGGATGGAGAATCGTGGCGGGGAAATGATTACGACGCGCCTCATCGAGTAAATACGCTTCAATTACGGCTTTCTGAACCCCATAATCCGTCAGTAAATAGGGATCGACATCGGTTACAGTCAGATTATATTTGGGGAACGGTTTCCGGGGTGCATCTTCTGTCGTCGGCTGCTGAACTGGATAGCCATGCACCCACATTGTGCCACAATGTAAAAAGTGCTGTACTTGCCCGTACAGTGCTTGAACAAGAGACTGGGCGCTTTCGAGCGTGAAGCACATCATATCTATCACAATATCGGGTTTAAGCGCCGCAATTTGCTGCCCAAACGACCCGTCTTTTTCCGCCTGTTCTCGGTCAATGCGTACTGAATGCACCGATGCCCATGCCACATGAGCGAGATACGGTTTACTTTGTCCGCGTGTAATATTGAACACCTCATACCCTGCCGCGACTAATCTAGGGACAAGATAGGTGCCGACGTGTCCGCTGCCGCCAATAATGACCACTCGCATTAATAAAACTCCTTTTTCTAAAGTGTATTTTGCAGATGGCGAATTAAACCATACGCCACGCCGATTACGCCTGCGTTTAAACCCAATTGAGCCGGCACAATCCGAATTTGATCTTCGCTTACCGCATAGTGCTGCTGGCGGACGGCCTCATAAATCGCTTCCCAAAGTAAAGTATGACTTTGCATAACACCGCCTCCCAATACAAAAATCTCCGGCGCAAGGATATTAAATAGATTCAAAATACCGATACCGAGATATGTGCCTGTCTCATGGAAGATGTCGAGCGCCAATGGGTCGCCTTGCTGTGCGGCCTCGCTCACGATGCGGGCTGTAATGGTTTCGGGCTGCCCATGAACCAACTGCCACAGGACGCTTTCAGGTGTCATACGTTCTTGCGCGGATTTGGCAACAGCCGTTCCAGACGCGTACATTTCCCAGCATCCACGCCTGCCGCAGTAACACGGGATACCCTCATAATTAAGGGAGTGATGCCCAACTTCGCCAGCAAGAAATTGATGTCCTCGGTAAAGATGCCCATTGAGAATTAAGCCGCCACCGATACCCGTACTCACGGTGATATAAACCATATCCAGCGTACCGCGCCCTGCCCCTATTTGATGTTCGCCGAGTGCTGCGGCCTGAGCATCATTTAGAAGCAAGATCGGTTTTTGAAATGCCTCTTTTAGCCGATCAACAATTGGAAGATCATCCCATGTCGGCAAAGTAAACGGGTTTTGTATCAACCCGCGCTCTAAATCAAGCGGCCCGGTGCAGCCTACCCCTATCCCGGCAATAGATTCCCAAAGCACATTGGCATTCTGAACCGTGTTTCTAATCAGGTCGCACAAGCGTTGGATGCCATTTTCAGGCCCATTTGCTGGAAGCGTCTCGATGGTTTCTTTTGCAAGGATATGCCCGTCGGTATGCCGAATGACCGCAGCGCTCATATTCGTGCCGCCAATATCGACCCCAACAGCATAGGGTAGATGCGTTTCGCCCATAAAATTGACTACCCTTTTACCGCGCCAGAAGTTAACCCGCTGACGATGAAGCGCTGGAAGATAAGTACCAAGATCACAGGCGGAATAAGCGCTAAAATCGCTGCGGCGGACTGTGCCGGATAATCTGTTGCATTGCGTCCGGTAAATTCAGCCAAAGCGACAGGAACGGTCTTGGCGACAGGCGTGCTCGTGAACAACAAAGCGTAAAAGAATTCATCCCAAGACATCAAAAACGCGAATATTCCGGCGGCAACGAGGCCGGGTGCTGAAATCGGTAAAATGATGCGCCATAACACGCCAAAACGCGAACAACCATCGACTCGCGCTGCATCTTCGAGTTCATGCGGAATCGATTGAAAAAAGCTGACCATGATATAGATGACAAAAGGTAGGACAAAACTTAAATAGACCAGCACCAGCGCGGTTGTTGTGTTGAGCAGCGCCGCATCACGCAGAATAATATAAAGCGGAATCACCAACGAAATCGCAGGGAGCATTCGCACACTTAAGTACAGATATAACCCCGTCTGGCGATAAGGAAAACGCAACCGTGCGAAAGCATAAGCTGCTAACGAACCAAAAAACAGGCTAATTATTGTGACGACTGCCGCGACAAAAACGCTGTTACCAAGTGCAAAGCGAAAATTCGTCGAAGCGCGTGACGCTTCTTCAGTCGGCGCGAGAATGTCTAAGTAATTTTGTAAGGTGGGTGACTGAGGAATCCAATGCGGTGGCACATTCAAGAGTTCACTGCGGGTGGAAATACTGGAGATGAACAGCCAGTAGAGGGGGGCAAAAATGGCGAACAGCAGCACTATCATGCACAAATACAGGAATGATCGTCGTAAAAGAAACCGTAAATCCCGTTTCATCACTAGCCTTTTTAGAATAAGCTACGCATCTTTAGAATAGAGTAAGCGCACATAGATCCATGCCAACATCAATGTAAACGCCGAGACCAAGAAGGATAATGCCGACCCTTCACCAACCTTCAAATCGCTAAAGGTTTTTTGATAAGTGAGGTATGAAATCACCATCGTGCCGTTTACTGGCCCCCCGCGAGTCATAATATAGATGATGTCGAACACGCGGAAAGCCTCTACCGAGCGAATCACCAGTACGACAAGAATAGCAGGCCGCAGCAGAGGCAGCATCACATATAGAAAATGCTGCCTGGCATTTGCGCCATCGAGCGCCGAAGCCTCTTCCAATTCAGAAGGCAAGCCAACCAGCGCAGCCGAAATCAGTAAAACCACAAACGGTGCGCTGTGCCACACATCCGCGACGATCACCAGATTCATAGCGCGAGTGGGGTCAGATAACCATGGAATCGCGCGATCGATCAGCCCAAGCTGAAGCAGCGCTCCGTTGAGTGCGCCATAATCTGCCGCATAAATCCAACGCCACATCGCCCCAGTGACAATCGTCGGTACAGCCCAAGGAATCAGGATGGCGACGCGCAGAAAGCGCCAACCAAATAATTTGCGTTTTTGTTCAATCAGCATCGCAATCGCAATGCCCAACACCAGTTCAATCCCTACAGAAACGACGGTGAAGTAAGCTGTGCGCCCAATCGATTCCCAGAAAGCCTCGTTCTGCAAGAAATCCGTATAGTGTTCCAGCCCGATAAATCTAGCGCGATCAAGACGCGAAAGATTGGCATTATAGACACTGTAAACAATGGTCGTGATGAGAGGGACAAAAATAAGCGCAACTGTTAACACTAGTGCCGGCGTAATTAGAAAAAACGCCAACCGACGCTCGCCATAAGCGAGTCCAGAGGCAGGTCGTTTGTCTTTTTGCACCAAAGTACGCCTGGGTATCACCTCATCCCCCTGTTTTGTGGTAAAAGTTGTTAATTTATAGTCCTTAGCGAGGCTTAGTAAGGACAAAGATTTTGCCTTACAGCTTGCTTTGACTAAAAACTAATCCTTACGAAATGTGTAACTTCTAAAATGTATCTTTAGAGGGGAAAGTTTTTAAACCCTCCCCTCCAAAAGTTCAATTATTTGCCGAGCGAAGCGCTAGAAACCGAGATTGAAGTTACTCGTAATCTGCCGCGACTTCCATAATTTCCGCAGCAGCATCATCCAAGGCTTCTTGTGGGGTTTTAGAACCAATCAACGCTTCTTGGATAGCAAGCTGCAAAATGCGCGAGGCCTCATTGTAATAAGGCACCTTCGGGCGAACATGCGACCAAGGAAATTGTTCCGCAAACATCGGCACTGTTACCGCATTGGTAGGGTTGGCCTCTAAGAGTGATGGCTCGGTAAAGGCGGTCTGCCAAGTCGGTAGTTGATGCGCTGAGAATTCGACCTGAATGTCTTCGCTCGTCAGGAAGGTCAGGAAATTCCATGCTTCCTCAGGATGTTCCGAACCAGCGGTCACAGCAAACCCCATTGAGCCGTTGTTGGTGGAGCTTTCAATCCCTGCGTCCAGAGCAGATTGGAACACAGGCATGAGGCTCATGCCGACTTCACCCACAACTTGCGATTCAGCCGAGTCTTGGGTTAAGCTGTACATATACAGCCAATTAATGGCAAAGGCAGCGCTGCCAGAGGAGAAAACATTGCGGACATCCTCCTCGGCGGACGAAATCGAGGCCGGGTTGATTAAGCCTTCGTTGACCATATCGACCATCCATTGCAGCGTCGATACACCCGCCTCATTATTAAAGACTGGCTGATTATTTTCATCGAAGAATTGCCCACCATTGCCGTAGAGCAAGGTCACAAAATCCGGGATGACCGCTTCAATTTGTGCCCATGACCAAATCATCGGATATTCAACGCCATTGGCTTTGATGACCCGCGACATCTCGACTACTTCTTCCCATGTGCGGGGCGGGGCATCGAAGCCTGCTGCTTCTAAGAGTGCTGTGTTGTAGTAGAAATATTTCTGATCAAGCAGAAACGGCAGCCCATAAACCACGTCATTCACGGTTGTGATGTCCCATGCTGCCTCAAAAATACCATCACGCATTTCTGGAGTCACGCGATCCGTCACATCCAAAACCCATCCCGCATCGGCAAAACCCGCATACCAAATATCATCTACCAGAATGATGTCAAAGGCAGGCGGATTGCTCGATACCGACGTGACAATCGTGTCGTAGAGGCCATCGTAGAGTACGAACTGCGGCTCAACCCGAACGCCGGGATTCGCTTCTTCAAAACGAGCGATAATTTCGCCCAATTCCTCCGGGGTCATCCCCGCCTGATCCATCGCCAACAGATTGATGACAACTTCGTCTTGTGCGGAAACAGCAACGCTGCCGAACAGCAAGACCCCTAACAAAAGTGCGATCAACAACTTGAATTTCATGTGAGCTATCCTTTTTTACAAATAAACCTAATCGAGTGGAATGCTTTGAATCTGCCAAAAGTTGCCCGGCCTATTCTTGCTCAGTCACCTTGCCAATATAGCGGAACTTCCCCGCCTCATAGCCTTTTCTGATGGACATTTCCCCGCAAAACAACTGTATCGGGATAATCTCTGCGAAGGGCAGCAGCGCAGCGGGACAAACGGGCATAGCGATCCACTCTGTACCCGCCAACTGTAGATCACTTTGGCTGATGAGCGCCAAACGTCCCCCATGATTGACAATATCGGATGCCAGCGCTCGGTTAACTTGTAAGGTTGGCTCGCCGCCGATAAAAAACATCCCGGTAAAATCGCCATCAACTAACTCAATAGGACCATGCCTAAATTGACCGGCGTTCATTCCCTCAGTGGGCATTTTGATCGATTCTTTGGAGATTAAGGCGGCTGTTGTCGCTGATGCCATCGCATAGCCTCGCCCTAAATATTCGATAAAATGTGTCCCTGTCCATTGTTCAGCTAAAGCAGTCATCTGCTCATGCCATTGAGGGAGGCGCGGCCTGATATTTTCGCAAAGTGCTGTGATAGCATTTAAGGATTCATTGACATCTTGGTTAAGAAGCCATGTCGTCAGAAGATGCAGCAGCACGAGCGTACATGTATAGGTTTTGGTAGAAACGGTGGCTTCCGCCCCTGCTTTCATCACCAGCGAAGTTTGGCTGTGCTGATGCAGCACACTATCCAACGTGTTGGTAACGCCCAACACATGAGCGCCACATCTGTTCGCAAGTCCGATTAATGGGCTAACCTCGGCGGAACGCCCCGACTGTGAGACCACAATCAGCAAGGTATTTGATGTAAGGGTGTTGGCTTGATAGTAGAGCAATTCGGAAGCCTCAATGAGGCGTGCATCCACCCCGCCCTCAATAAGACGCAGCACCGATGGATACACGGCTGAATGCGAACTCCCCATGCCTGTAAAGACAATTCGCTTTGGGTCATTTATCAGCGGCGATAATCCGGCGATTTGCGCGGTTACAGATTGAGCCGTTTCTACCATCACATCAGGTTGGCTATAAATTTCATCAAAGAACATGCTTTTTATTTTTCCTCCAGATTCACGAGGATGCGCTGTCTTCCCATATAGATCGGAAAGCGATCACCAGGATAAACCGAATCAACGACTTCAACGACATCAAAGGCTTCGGTGAAGGTCAAGCGATGAGCAACAAGTACGGCCTGCAAGGGTCGCATCGCCAGCCATTCCGCCTCATCATGGGTGACGAGCCGCGCTTCAATTTCGGCTTCTGCCCAAGTCGGGTGAATGCCGTAGTGCCGTTGAAGCACCGCAAAAAGCGACTCATTTTCAAAGGCTTGCCGCTCAATACTAGGGAAAAGTTGCAGATTCAAATAAGCATATTCAACCGCAACTGGTTCGCCATCCGCCAGACGAATGCGTTGAAGATAAAAAACTGGATCACCTGTCTTAAGACGAAATTTTTCTGCAACCGCTTCCGGCGCGGGGATGATCTGCTGCAAGATGACTTTGGAGGTCGGATGAAATCCGCGTTGGCGAAGTTCGTCCGAGAAACTCATTAACCCCGATGCTTCGCGGATTTTGGGGCGAGCTAGAAATGTGCCTTTACCTTGCACACGATACGCGATACTGCGTGTGACCAATTCATCAATTGCTTGACGGGCGGTTAAACGGCTTACACTATAACGTTCTGCCAGCTCACGTTCCGAAGGAAGTTGCTCACCATAGGCAATGCTGCCCTCATGCACATTCTGGATAACGGCCTGTGCAATCTGAATATAGATCGGTGTGAAACTGTTTCGGTTAATCATGCCGAGATAATATTGCATAGTCTACTGGTTGTCAAGTGGACTAGACCAGCTTTATAAAAGATGATGTCGAGAAGGAGGTCGGCTTAAGCCTAAAATTCAATGGTAGTCGGCTTATTTTCCAACCACGCCATCATATTAAGCACCAGATAATTCCAATTTTGGAAGCCGCGATTGAGAATCGGTTCGCCATTTTCCGGTTGATAGTATTCATGCAGCGCCCCAAAGCGCTCGATATCGCGCCCAAAAAGATGAATTGTGCGCTCTGCGAGTTGGCGGGCATCCTCGTCGAACCCATAGCGTACTAAGCCTCGAAAAGTCAGATAATTAGAAACACCCCAGATCGGCCCTAACCAACATGACGGATTGCCAGAGGCGCGAATACTGTACATCTTCTCTAACTTAGAAAGGGTGCGGACGCCATAGGGTGCGTTGAAAGTTCGCATATCTCGATAATGTTCTTTGACGATTCGGCCTGCTTGTTCAGGCGTAGCGATTCCCGCCCACAACGCAAGGAAACCAGACCATACACCGATGCGCTGAATCAAACAGTCCCAAGCCCGTGGCTGCCCCGCATGTAAGCCGTCTGTTTCCGCCAGAAGCAGGTTAAGGTCTACACTGTAAAAGAAACCATCGCGTTCATCCCAGCAGTGGTCTTGTATGGCTTGGCGTAAGCCATCGGCATCGGTTTGTAGCTCATCAGCTACCTCATCTAAGTTTAGCCGCTGTGCCAAATAAACGGCAGCTTCCAATTCTTTCAGCATCAAACAATTGAGATAGATTGAGCCTGAACTGCGCGGTGGACGGAAATAGGTGCAGGGGTCGTTATCCACACCGATCATCAAATCACTCTGCCAGAAGTACACGCCGCAAGTATGGCGATGATGGTTGCGATAGTTATTGAGGAAGGTCAGCAAATAGTAAAACTTATCACGCAGCCATTCGGCATCCCCGCCATTTTGCTGGGTGATAAACGCGGCGTGCTGGGCTAAAACGGGCTTGTGCATGTTCTCACGGTATGGATTCACCGCCTTATAAACGTCTCCCCCCCGATTGATGACAATCGGTATCCAGCCATCCATGCCGCCCCAATGCAGGTAATTTAGGATACAGCCCTGTTCGTAACGTTGAACGTCTGTAATGGCGTGTTCATCACCCACTTCTAGCAAAATCTGCCGCAGCGCGACATTGCTCAACCATGAGTCCCAATCCCACAACACATCAGCATATTGTTGGCTGCCGGGAGTGATAAAAGGATAAGGCATGTTTCCGCCTGCATCACGAAACATACCTTGATAATTGGCTTGAAGATTCTGGCGGATGAGGGCGCTATAGCGGGTAATGTCGGTTTGCATGGTGATGTGCCTCAATCGAGCGAAAGATAAAATGCAGAATTGCCGCAAGAACCCGCATAAATGCGGTTTTGGTGAGGCTCGATAACGACACTCTTCCACCGGATTGCGCCTAAGTGTTTGTCGTAAATATCTTGCCAGGACTGCCCACCATCACGGCTGACATAAACCGATGATTCACACGGCGACCAGTACAGTGGCTCGCTGACGACGACGAGTAGTTTTCCATCTGCGCCACCAACGGCAACCGATGTCGCATTAAAAACCTGATCCTCAGTTGGAAAGAGTTTCTCCCATGTATCGCCATAATCGCTGCTGCGCCATAGTCCTTCACGGATAAAACCTGCGTAAAGGACACCCGCCTCGTGTTCATCTGCACGAATGACGTTTAACACTGAAGCGCGATCACATTTGAATGGCAGTGTTCGGCTGATGTCTTGCCATGTGCTGCCGCCATCTGTCGTGCGAAATAAACCTTCAGTCCATTCACCGACATAAATTGTTCCCTGACGGTAGGGATCAACGCACAGCAGTTGATCCGTGCCGCAGACATTTTTGGTCTGCGCGATGACGACGGAGAGCAGTTCATTTTCGATCCAATAGCGCTCGTGTGGCACACGCTTGATGTAGCTCGGAAAAATTGACGACAGCCGTTCCCAATGTTCACCCCAATCCAGGGATTGATACAATCCTGCGCCGGATTCCAGAATGCCATCGAGATAGGCATAAAATTTACCGTTCTGGAAAGGGTCTTCTGCTAAGGCTTGTACCGATACCCCCGCTGCGCGAGACTGAAACGCGAGTCGTGATTCCTCGGTGTCGGGCATGGCAAGAATCTGGAAGACGACGCAGGGATCACTGCCATCTACTCCGGTACGGATGATGGAGCAGCCACTTGCCCCTTTAATCCCATAAAGCACAAAATCCGGACGATGTCGTGAGGCGACAATCGCGGTGCTATCGGGCTGTGTTGTCTCGATTTTCGGGCGCGACATAGGGGCAAATGTATGCCCGCCGTCCGTGCTGACCTTTGGACTATGGTCAGCCATCACCATGTAGAGTGTATTCGGCTGTGCTGGATGAACTACCATATTCTCAATACAGATATTTTCCATGCCTGCAAAGTGATTGGCATCCCACGTCAGACCTCCATCATGACTGATGGAGACACCGTACCAATTACTCATGTAAAGTGTATCGCTATCACGCGCATCAACGCGCATTTTTGAAATTGCCCATCCCGCATAGGGCAGTGTCATATAAACCGGATAGTTATGGATGTCTGCATCAGTGTGCCAGCGAATAAGCGCCCATGACTCGCCGCCGTCTGCCGACTGATACACACCGATGGGCGGGACTTCTGGGTCGGAGTTGGGGAAGGTTTCCGCACCAGCATAAAGTTTGTTTGGGTTGTGTGGATCAATCGCTATAGTTCCAATCAGATATTTCGAGAGTCCCCGCGCATGGCTTACCCAAGTACGCCCACCGTCAATGGACTTCATAACGCCATCGTGGACACATGCGCCATGAAGGGTATCGGGTAAATTTGGATCAAAGACGATTTCGGCAATATCCATGTCCTCATGCAGTACCTCCCAGGTTGCGCCCCGGTCATAGGAGCGATACAACCGCGCCGGGTTAGGACGGATGAAATCGTACTGCTGCGCGACGAACACTGGGTCGCGGTCAAAGCTGCCAATCGTGCCAACATAAAGGGTATCTTTTTGTGTTGGATGAAAATAGACACATGAGATGCGCTCGTCCTTTAGACCAGCGTAAGTCCAGTTTTCGCCGGTATCATTGCTGATCCAGACCCCGGCGGAATAGCCACCAGCGACGACGAAAGTTGGATCATACGGGTCTATTTGGATGACTTCCCCATATTGGCGCGTTTCACCATTGCCATAAAAATCAACATCGCGGCATACGGGATACCAATATGCGCCGCCATCAACGCTTTTGTGGATCGTACCGAAGAAATTGCCACCGCGTACCGAGCCAGACCCGCGAAACAGAAGTTGATTATCATGTGGACTGAGGGCAAAACTACGTACATCATGTTGATGACATTCGTGCATCCCATGATTACGTGCCTGCCATGAGCGCCCACCATCGCTACTCTTAAAAACACCCGCCACATCAGATCGTGCATATAAAACGTCGGGAAACTGCGGGTCTTGTAAGATGCCTTCAATAAAGCCGCCGCCGTTTAGTGTGGATTGCTGCCAAGTAACGGATTGAGTTGTCATAAACTTTCTTCTTTAGGAAAGATGATAAAAATTTGGAATCAATTATTTAGGCTGCTGCCGCCACGTCTCGTACTCCTGCCGCCCCTCATCGTTCAGGGGATAATATTTCAGCAGCGTACCGCCTTCCTGCATCCGTATCCGGCTGAATGCCTCCCAATCTTCATGTTCCAACGTTTGGCGGACAACTTCCGGGGCAATTTGACGTGGAATCAGCACCGCGCCGTCATCATCGGCAATAATGATGTCCCCCGGCAGCACCAGCACGCGACTGCATGCAATCGGCACGTTATATGCCCAAGGAAATAAGGTGGATTGAGAGGCGTAGTTAGGCGTGAATCCGCGCACCCAAACGGGCAATTGAAGATCGCGCACATGAGGCCAGTCGCGGATGTAGCCGTCTGCCACAATGCCTACGCCGCCTCTTGCCTTAAAATACGTGATGAGCATTTCGCCAAGACAACCTGTGTAGGGATCGCCAAAGGCTTGAATTGCTAGCACATCATTCGGCTGTATCGTCTCCAGCACCGCCCATAATGCGCTGTATTTCTCACTGTACTCTTGCTCAATCCCGGATGCGACATCTTCCCGTTGCGGCATAAATTGCAGCGTGACGGCGCTGCCGACAATTTTTGTGCCGGGGACGGCGCTTTTGGGGCCTTCGATAAAGGTTTGCCGGATGCCCATTTTATGCAGCATAGCACTCGCAGTAGCACTGCTGACGTTATGAAGCTGTTGAATGAGCAGTGGATCGGGTCGTTGGAATTCCGGCCCATGCTGGGGCAACGTAATATCGGGACGAGGTAAAGCAGCATGATTGTTTGAGGTATTCACAGAGTTTGTCATGAGCCAATAACTTTCATAGAGGAAATGGGTATCGTTGAATCAAGCTGTCTAGTCTCGCGCAGACGTTCCCACAAGGATGAGGGAATCGTCTGCTGGAGCGCATTCAGACAGGCGCGAACTTCGTTAGGGTGTTGAAAACCAGCCACGATGGATTTTACGGCGGGATGTCCATAAGGGAACTGAGTCGCCGCCGTGTGAAGCGGTATATCAAATTCGCGGCAAACTGCTTCGATGGCCTGCACACGGGCGATAATCTCCGCTGAGGGCGGCGCGTGGTTATAAGCTGCATGAGGGGAGGCAGCACCAGTAGCTAAAATCCCACTGTTGTAAATGCTGGCGGCAAAAATGGCTATGCCTTTTTCGTAACACAGGTCGAAAAAGGGCAATGCGCCCTGCTCTAATAGGGTATACCGTCCAGCAATCATAAAGCAGTCGAAATCGGCGTGCTGCGCGAATTCCATTGGCACGCGCCATTGATTCATTCCCGCGCCAATCGCCTTAATGACACCTTGAGTGCGTAGTTCAGCCAATGCCGGAAACGTTTCATCCAGCACTTGTCGCCCATAATCATCAGGGTCGTGAACATGGAGAATATCCACATGATCGACTTGTAAGCGTTTTAAGCTGCCTTCAAGGCTGCGAAGCACCCCGTCCCGGCTGTAATCACGGCGCACCTCATCCCCTGTAATGTCGATGCCCACTTTGGTGGCGACCACGAATTGTTCGCGTGGGAGCTGCCCTAGCAATTTACCCGTGCGTGTTTCCGCTAATCCGCGCACGTAGGCCGGGGCGGTATCAAAAAACCGAATACCTTCATCATATGCGTATTGAAGTGCCTGCAATGCTTGCGCTTCAGTTATCGGGTCGCCCCCTCTCCATCCCGGTGCAGTCACCAGCGGTGCAGTCCCAAAGCCAACACGAGGCACTTGCAGCGCGGTTCGCCCGACGGGATGCGTCGGTAGAGGATTTATCATGTGAGGCGCTCCCAAGGTAAACGGTATGAAGGGGTATTGACGAAGCGCTTCACCTCAAGCCTTAAGCGGATTTCAGTGGCAGGCGGCAGTTGGACGCGGAGCAGATGATCGTTAATCGTGATGGTATGATCTTCAGTTTGCAATTCTGGTGCAGCATAACCAGCCGATCCTTGTAAACCGGGATAATCACTTGTGCGTTGGAGATACGTTGCGCTGATAAATTGGTGTTCGCCGAATGCGCCTGCTTGTATGAGGACATCCCGCGCTTCAAATACACTTAAATTCACCAGATGGACGATGAGGTGATTGACTTCAATCTTTTCGACCAGCGTGGCGACATCTTCCGGCAAACCGGGACGCTGACGCTGCGTATCAAAGTAACGCACCTGACACATCAGCAGACCGCCGTTATAAATGATCTGTGGTGCGCCCAATGTGAGTTGAATCAGCGCTTCTGTCGTGACAGGATTGAGTTCTTGCCAATGATGAATGCTCACCTGCTTTAGGTCGCTGTCGTCCTGCCGGATCATTTCCAAGCGCCGTGCGACTTTAAAATAACTCTCGCTTAAAATGGCTTCGGGATAGGTAGGGTTTTCTCCGTTCAAAAAACATAACCAGGGCTGCTCATGACCGGCATCTTCTTTGCTGCGGAAAGGAATCACTTGTCGCCAATCGGTCAGGCTGGTTTTTCGCAAATGGTCGATTCTCGCCCAGTCATCGGCTTGGAACGTGAAATTCCATAGGGCTACCGGATAGACCGGAGTGGGTGTCTGGTAGTCGAACCATCCAGAATCCTGATAGCGATATGGGACGACAAAAACCTCGGTTTCTGGCGTGTGTTCATGCAGCATTCCAACCCAATGATGCCCCAGACTCATCGCCAGCGAACCGAGTGTATGGGTTTTCCCCAGTTGATGAATCGCATCGATCTGGGTGCGTGGCAGATCAAGATAATCGCTGTTCCCCGTCAGCAGATAGGCATTCGCGCCCCCAACAATCGCCGCCATACCGATGTTGTAATAGCCATGAGGCCAACTCCATCCATAGAGGCCGCCGTACCATTTGCCGTCGATATACTCGCCGACCTGACCAGAAAGCCCCACATTATCCGGCAGCAAGCCGCCGTTTTGACGCGCCCGTTCATGCCACGCATCCACATATTCGACAATCCACTCGCGGTATTTATCGTCACCCGTCATCAAATAGGCATTGGCGATCAAGCTAGTGACAATCAAATTGGTCGCGACATCGCCTTTGCCCATACGGGCTTCCATCACCTGCCCCATGCGTCCTGCTAAAACCGGGTCTTTCAGGTCATCATAGGAGTTAACGCCCTCGACATCCTGATAGGGCAGTCCGTAAGGAGCCATATAGGGATACCAACCATAGCTGATTTCGCCGTCGAAGTAGCCCCACCGTGGGCCGATACTGCCATTGTGTGGCGCACGGATGAGTTTATGCTGGGGATCGTAATTCTGCGCTTCCGGGTCTTCATTCAAGTAAAATCCGGCGAACCGTCGCGCCCGTTCAATTAGTTTGGGATGTGTTGGGTCAGCCAGACAGAGGAAATAGAAATAAATGGTACTTTCGCCTTGATGAAATTGGTCATAACCGCGCTCGTACTCTTTATGAACAAGGCCGAGTTGAGTCAATTGCTGTGTCACGGCATCCCATTGGCGATGCGCCAAGTCTAGCAAATGATCCGCGCCACCCAAGAGATACAACAGCGCCCAGTTATAAAAACTCTCATAAAAATCATCAGCGCCATCACGGGATTGGTAGCTGTCTTCATGGAACTCTCGCCAGATGAGCGTGCCATCTTCCCGTGTATATTTTGCCAGAAACGGGTAAACCGATTGGCTCATCGTCTCGATAAGTTTCCGCTGCCAGACCGCCCAAGATGGCGCGTTCATGGAAGGGATGGAGGCAGTGATCGTCACAGGCGGTAAGGGGGTCTTTTTCGTCATAGATTTCAGCGCCGTAAAATCCTGTATTGACACAAAAATGAAAACTATCTACAATCGATTATAAATTGGTCAGACCACTAGGTCAATAGGCCATTTATAAATGATTTTTGATTTCTTTTATTGAGTAAATTTATGGACACTTTTCGCAACAATGAAGTCCAACTCCCTATTTCGCCGCATCAATCGGTGTGGGTTCGACGCTGGGCATCCTTAAAAGGGCATGTCTTCCGCCGCAATCTCACTTGGTTTCTGATGGCACTGCCTGCTTTGCTATGGCTGCTCATTTTTAAATATCTTCCCCTGATTGGGGTATGGATCGGCTTCACCGACTACAAAGTGCGGCGGGGCGTATTTGGTAGTGACTTTGTAGGCTTAGATAATTTTCGGTTTTTATTCGCAACCGACACAGCAGTGCGGGCGACGGTCAACACGGTTGTGCTCAATCTGCTGTTTATCTCGGTAGGCGTAATCTTCGCAATGCTTGTGGCTTGGCTGCTGTTTGAGGTTTATACCAGCCAACTCACAAAATATTATCAAACCCTCTTGCTGCTCCCACGTTTCATCTCGTGGGTGGTCGTCTCCTATTTTGTGTATGCGCTGCTGGCAACCGAAAATGGTGTTATCAATGCCATTTTGCGTAGCTTAGGCCTACAACCTGTTTCTTGGTACAACTCGCCAGAGTATTGGCGCATCATTCTCCTGCTCGTCAGTTTGTGGAGTGGCGTCGGCATCAGCAGCTTAATTTACCTGTCGGGTATGTTGGCGATTGATCCGCAATTGTTTGAAGCCGCCAAAATTGATGGAGCCAGCAAATGGCAGCAGTTCAAATATGTCACCTTCCCGATGGTACTGCCATTGGTAGTGATTAATGTGTTGCTAGCGATGGCCTACATCATGAATGCCGATTTTGGCTTGTTCTTTCAGGTCACACGCAATCAACAGTTGCTCTACCCCGTTACCGATGTGCTGGATACGTATATCTACCGCTCATTGATTGTGACCAAAAATATCAGCATGGCGGCGGCAGCGCAGTTTTATCAATCCTTTGTCGGCTTTGTTCTGGTCATTCTGTTTAATTGGATCGTCCGTCGCATTGAACGCCCCGACGAACCGTTGTCTTTGTTTTAGGAGGCATTATGTCAACCCATACCGAGCGTCTCCGCGAGCAAAAACGACAAGACACTGACCGTTTGATGAATTGGCTGAGTCGATTCAGTGTTCACTTTACCCTACTGTGCTTCGGGCTGTTTTGCCTAGTTCCCTTGTTACTGATTATCTCTGCCTCCTTTACAGATGAAATCGCCCTTACCCGCGATGGCTACCGTCTCATTCCTTCAGAGTTCAGCACCGAGGCTTATGATCTGATTTTTCGTAACCCTACGGTTATCGTGAGAGCTTATGCGGTTACACTGCTCACCACAACGGTTGGGACACTTATCGCCTTAACTTTCATGTCGATGCTGGCTTATGTCCTCTCCCGTCCAGATTTTGTCTTGCGAAAGCCGCTGTCATTTTTTGTCTTTTTCACGATGTTATTTAATGGCGGCGTCGTCCCTTATTACATCCTCATGACCCAATACTTGCACGTTCAGGATACTTTTTTTGCCCTGATGCTGCCGTATTTCGTCGTTGCTTTTTATGTGCTGATTTTGCGAACCTACTTCGCCGCTTTGCCATCGGAATTAATCGACGCGGCACGGGTTGATGGAGCAGGCGAACTACGAATTTTTGTCAGCATTGCGCTTCCGCTGGCTAAACCCGCGCTGGCGACCATTGGGTTGTTTACGGCGCTTAACTACTGGAATGATTGGACAACATCGTTGTATTTCATCCGCGACCCCCATCTTTACCCCCTGCAATATCTGCTCTATATCATCCAAAGCAATTCGCAGGCTATGCAGTTGCAAAGTGCAGTCGGCAACATCACCGTTGGCGAAGTCCCGACGCAGACCGCACGGATGGCGATGGCAGTCTTGGCAACCGGACCCGCAGCGCTTTTCTTCTTGTTTTTCCAGCGCTACTTGATTCGTGGGGTTACATTGGGCGCATTTAAATAGGCACTAGTGCGGCGCATAACAGGCCGTTCAATGATGCAAAAAAGAAATAGTTTAGAATATCAAAGGAGTTTTCTCGTGAAAAAAGGTATTTCAAGACGCAATTTTTTAAGGTCAATGGGGATTGCTGCTGCTGCTGGAGGCGTGAGTTTGGGTGGTTTATCCCGCCTATCGCGGCTCTCTGCACAGGGTAGTGCGGATTTACCACGCTTAGTTTATCTCTTTCCGGGAGCGCCACAACCTGATGTCCAGCGCGTTCAGGATGCGCTCAGCGCTTACATGGCGGAACGTATCGGCGCAACGATTGAACTCCGTGCCACCGATTGGGGTACTTTTGACACCCAGATCGGGCTGATTAATGCCTCGGCTGAGAGTTATGACTTGGCCTTCACCGCTCCCTGGATCAACAACTACTACACCAATGTCAACCAGGAATATCTAATGCCGTTGGAAGATATGCTGCCAGAATTAGCCCCCAATTATTGGGCGAGCTTAACCCCGCAGACCTGGGAAGCAGCGCGCGTTGGCGGCAGCATTTATGCTGGGATCAACCAGCAAATTTTCGTCAAGCCATTTGGCCCCTATATTCGCACTGACGTATTGGAGGCAGTGGGTCTTGGCGATGCCTTCGCAGCTCTGACCAGCTACGAAGAACTGGAAGCCATCATGGCGACTGTCAAAGAATATGTCGATCAAGACGAAACACTGACCCATGTGACCTATAATCTTGGGCCGATTCTTACTGAGGAAAACTGGGGCTTTGATCCGCAGTTGCCCAACTCGATGCTGGTGGTGAGGAGTACAGACGACTCCGCCCAGGTGCTGATCTATAGTCAGACCGATGAATATCGTCAGGGTGCGGAACTCATCCGTCGCTGGTATCAGGCAGGTTATGCGCCCTCTGATATACAGCTCTGGACACAAATGGACGATGCGTGGTTAGCAGGTCAGTTTGCTGTCCGCGTTTCCGATATTGTCAAGCCCGGGGGCAATGCAGAAGTGCAAGCACGCTGGGGCTGGGCGGTCACCAGCAAGGCCATCGCTGAACCATTGTTGACGACAGGCGGCGTTAGTGCCACTTTGAACGGAATCAGTTCGATTTCTGCTAATCCAGAATTGGCTGTGCAGTACCTTGAACTGGCCAATTCTGACCCGGTATTCTATAACATGTTGTGCAAAGGGCTTGAGGGTGTGCATTGGGAATGGGCCGATGAAGATCAGCTCCTTATCCGGCCAGCAAACGGTGCCGCAAGCTTTGGCGATACGGGCTATGCCCCAAGTACTGATTGGATGTTCGGAAACGTCTTCAATTCATATTATGGGGACGCTAGCCAGGTTGGTGCCTGGCCTGAAACGGCTGAACTGAATCGCAATGCTCGTCCGTCGCCTGTGCTCGGTTTCACGTTTGACGGCTCATCAGTCCAGACAGAAATTGCCTCGGTTGCAGCAGCCTACCAAGAGTTCGCTAACCCACTCGGCAGTGGCGTTGTGGATGTGGATGAGGGTATAAACAATCTGAATCAAGCACTAATTGACGCAGGCGTTGAACGTATCCGTGACGAAATGCAAGCGCAAATTGATGCCTGGAAGTCCGCGAGCAGCTAAAAACCAAGTGCCTTCGGTAGGGGCGAACTGTAGTTTCGCCCCTACTTGTAAGTTTACGGATAGCCTGTTATTGTTTTTGGCGCTCACAACGCTTACAATTTTTCACGATAAATTGGTTAGATCACCTGGACTCCTAGCGTATGGCTCGTCAACAAACCTTAAATGATCAGTTTCGTGGTACCGTTCATCGTGAAGCGATTTCCGACCAGATTACCGAGCGTATTCTATCGCTCATCAGAGAGCATCAGCTTCGCCCCGGTGATCGGCTTCCGCCGGAACGTGAGCTTGCTCTGCTCATGGGTGTAAGCCGCGCAACGGTGCGCGAGGCACTGCGCTCATTAGCGATGATGAACGTCGTGCAACTCAAACATGGCTCTGGAACATTTGTAACATCACTTGAGCCGCAGTTATTGGTCGAAAATTTTGCTTTGGTATTTTCACTCACCGACAATTCGTTTCTTCAATTGATAGAGGCGCGTAAAGTGATTGAACCGGGAGCAACAGCATTGGCGGCTCAACAGGTTACCGACGAGGAAATTATCCAATTAGAAGATATTCTGCGACGTTCATGGACGTGCTTGCACAATAATCCGGCTGATTTTGCACAACTGGATATCGAGTTCCATGTTAAAACAGCCGAATTTTCTCGGAATGTCTTGTTGACGCGCATCATGCAAGCCATCGCCCAAATGAGTATCGCCAGCAGCCAGCGAACTGCTGGTGAACAACATGACGTGAGAATTAAACGAGTCGAACGCGCCACTCGAATGCACCAAGGCATCTTAGACGCTATCAAAGCGCGTGATCCTGAATTGGCGCAGCAGCGCATGTTTGAGCATTTGCTCTCAGTCGAAAATACGCTGCGCGGGGCTACTGTAGACGAAGAATAACATCCCCAAGCAAGTGACATACTCCCCAGTCCTAAAGGCAGGGGCTTCTGCCGTGAACGCCGGATGCCGTGCTTGACGCAGGGACTTCCACCGACTGAGACAGTATGAGATGATGCCCCATCTCAAAACACAGACCTTGTTGGTTGAATATTTTACGTGGCAACCTATTTGCCACAACCGCCTATATTCCATTATTAAAGTGC